>Ga0172381_10000036_pt1 | contig 142441 bp, 119 predicted proteins | sample Leawel6488metaG_FD_119754 | JGI IMG/M metagenome (GOLD analysis project Ga0172381, IMG submission 119754) | Leachate microbial communities from a municipal landfill in Southern Ontario, Canada - Leachate well 64-88 metaG | ecosystem: Engineered > Solid waste > Landfill > Unclassified | place...
CGGCAGTGGAATTGCGGGTTCATTCTTAACCGATGTAACTTCTACTGCCATATATCTTAAAATCAAACCTGCGGGATTCTTCTACCTCAACAACATCGAAGCTTTTTCCGGAACTACCATGAATGCCTCTCTCTTCTGGACCTCTACATTCGATCCCACTACTAAAAAAACCCTCTCCCGGGGAGTCAACACCAAGGACCCTGGCGTTTCCTACTACCAGGCTTCCAAAACCGATGCATTCCCGGTGAGATGCGTAAAAGATTGAAATATCATAGAAGTGCAACATGAAGGTTCTATTAATTGAGGACGAAAAGGAACTGGCTTTATCAATCTTAGCTTACCTTCAGAAGGAGAGTTATCTTTGTGAAGCAGCTTATACTTTTCGGGAAGCATCAGAAAAAATCGACCTTTATAAATACGACTGCATTCTTGTAGATATCAATTTGCCGGATGGTAGCGGATTAAATGTAATCAGAGAGTTAAAAGCAAAAAAATCCGAAACCGGGATCATCATCATTTCTGCAAAAAACTCCCTTGATGATAAAGTAGATGGTCTGGGAATCGGTGCTGATGATTATCTCACCAAACCCTTTCATCTTTCAGAATTAAATGCCCGTATAAAATCCGTTATTCGCCGTCGTTCATTTGGCGGTGTGAATGAAATCGTATTCAATGAAATTCGCATCCAGCCCGATAAAATGGAAGTGTTTGTCAATGATCAGGCAATTATTCTTACAAAAAAGGAGTATGATCTTCTGATCTTTTTTCTCTCCAATAAGGATCGCGTGGTGACCAAGGAGTCAATTGCCGAACACCTGTGGGGCGACGATATGGATTTGGCCGATTCATTTGATTTTATCTATACCCACATCAAAAATCTCAGAAAAAAAATCATGGATAAAGGAGGAGAAGATTACATCCGAACAATCTATGGAATGGGCTATAAATTCAGCAGAACCTGATACAAACCCGGCATGAAACTTTTAACCAGGACTTCCCGTTATTATCTTTTCGTTTCATTGGTTGTATTTATCATCACCGGGATCATTTTTTATCATCTCCTCCTGCATATTTTTTACCGGCAGTTGGATGAAACCTTGCAAGATGAAAAAGTATTGGTTGAACAAACGATCAATTATTCCGATAGTGTGCCTGACTTTCGTCTGGTATTCGGTCACCTGATTGATGTCACAATCTTAAACAATCTACAAAAGAAGACGGAACATTTTAAAGATACTTTGTTGTATGATAGTGAGGAGGGGAAATTTTTATCCTACCGTCATCTTTTTGTAGAAAACACTTCTTTCCGGCAAAAAGGTTATACCATCAACATCTATAAACCGCTTAGAGAAACTGAAAAACTGGTAACCGAGATTGTCATTGCCATTTCCCTGATTTTTATCAGTTTGATTCTAGTACTGGTCTTTGTCAATTACTTTATTGCGCAACGATCATGGATTCCATTTTATCGAACCTTGCACAATCTGAATATTTATGATATTAACCAGGAAAAACCTTTGGTTCTCATTCCTACCAACACCCATGAATTTGAATTGCTAAACCAGGCTTTAGAAAAAATGTCGACAAAAATCCGGCAGGATTTCCTGAACCTCAAAGAATTTAATGAAAATGCAGCCCATGAGTTGCAAACACCGTTGGCCATTATAAAATCAAAGATGGATTTACTGATTCAGGATGAGCGCCTTACTGAAGAACAACTCCGGTTAATCAGTTCTATCAATGATGCAACCACCCGGATGTCGAAGCTAAACCAGGGACTCCTTTTGATTTCTAAGATTGAGAACCAGCAGTTCGCGGGAACAGAGTCAGTGAACCTGGCAGAAATTATAGATAAAACAGTAGGGCAATTTGAGGAGATGATTGATCACAAACAGATTACAATTACCAGAGATATTTCATCTTCTGTAAACTTGCATATAAATAGAGTTTTAGCAGAAATTCTGGTCACCAATTTGGTATCGAATGCCATTCGCCATAATATTCCCTGTGGGTCGATACATATTTTTTTAGATTCAAAATCCTTTGTTATTACCAATACCGGGTTAACCCTTGATATTGATCCGGAAGGTCTCTTTGAGCGGTTCCGGAAATCAGGATCAAGAGGAGATTCAATCGGCTTGGGGCTTTCCATCGTGCGAAAGATCGCTGACCTTTATCAGATGGAGGTAACCTACCAATATACGGCAGGAAACCATACATTGAAAATCATTTTTTAGTTTTTCCGAACTTACTTCAGAATTCCGACAGATTCCTTCACCATTTTTGCACCGCAAATCAATTATTAAAACAATTCGGTACGTATGAAAAAAACGTTGTTGATATTACTTTTAACGATCTCTTGTAGTGTACTTTTTGCACAAACCAAAACCGAATTAAAAAACAGTGACCTTCAAAAGCCGATTACCGAGTATCTTAATAAAAATTGTTCCGGTTTTACCTTTGAAAAAGCTTTTAAAATTGACTCTAAGGGAGTAATAACATACGATGTTTGCATGGTTAAAAATAAAAACTACGAAAAATTCATGTTTGATAAAGACGGACAATTTTTAAGAAAGGAACCTTGCGCCGGTGATTGTTGCAAGGATTTATCTAAAAAACAATAATAACGATACTATTAACTTAATCTATTAACCTTAAATTTAAAAACAATGAAAAAAGTAATGTTAGTTGCCCTGATGGGACTTTTCAGTATGACAATGTTTGCTCAAACACAGGATAAAGTAACGCCGACTGATAAGAAAAAGGATGCTCCAAAAACTGAAGCTGTAAAACCTGCTAAAGAAACTGCAAAACCTGCTAAAGAAGTTAAACCTGCTAAGGAAACTGCAAAACCTGCTAAAGATGCTGTAAAGCCTGCTAAAGAAGCTAAAAAGCCAGCAAAAGAAGCTACAAAGCCCGTTGAAAAGAAAGATGCAGAAAAACCCACCAAATAATTCTGCTTCTGTATGAAAAAAATCATGCTCCTGCTTATCGCAGTGATTCTGGGTTCGTTTACTTTTGCCCAGAAAGTTACAGAGATTAAACCTTCTCAACTACCCAAGGGAGTAACAGACTATATCAGTCAGAATCTTCCGGGTGTTAAAATTGTACGAGCCGGAACATTAGAGGATAAAGGCGTGTTGACGTATCTCGTTTCTACAGAGATCAAAGGAAGGAAACATGCTTACCAATTTGATAAAGATGGAAAGTTTATTGGAAAAGCTGATCATCTTTACAAAGCCAGACCACAGGGGATTTCTATTCAGCCTGCTCCAGGTAGTAAAACCAATGCAGCACCTGCAACGGGAACAGCACCTGCTACCAAACCGCCTGTAAAAACTAAATAGGCATAAAAAGAAGCAAATTGTTTACTTCTCGATAAACAAAAAAGCCGGAATAATCCGGCTTTTTTGTTTATAATCGGTTGATCAGGAACCGGAGATCTTCGAATTCACTTTGTTCAGTAATTCTTCTTCCTTTTTTTTGGTCTTTGAAACAATTTCCTCTGCCTGAGTGAGAATGTCACTGAGAAATTTTTTATCTTTAAAACCGGCACCATTGACTTTAACATTGAGATAGGCTCCGATCACTGCCGAGCGGATACAAAGAGCGCCCACTCCGGCATCGGTTATGGAATTCGGATTTCCTTTTTCCACCATGGCATTTATAATTTCAAAAGATTCATAGGATTTTTGCATGGTTTTGAAAGGTACTTCGATGGCATATTTTGTGGCCTCCTGGATGGCTGCGCTCCGTACCATTTTTTCTGCATCTGTTCCCTTGGGAAAGCCAAAAGCATCCATGATCTTGTTAAAGGCACGCGTATCTTCATCAACCAGGTACAACAATTCATCCTTTAACTGCTGACCTTTTTCAGCCCAGGTTGAGAACTCTTCCCATTGATCATCCCATCCTGCTTTATGAGAGGAGAGATTGGCTACCATCGTTCCAAGAGAAACGCCAAGAGCAGCAATATAGGCGGATACGGAGCCACCGCCCGGAGCAGGAGATTCGGAAGCTGTTTCGTTTGCAAACCCGGCAGCAGTTAAGTCGACAAGCTTTTTATCCTGAGCGTTTTCTAACACATATTCAATGATCTTTTCCTTGGGATTAAAGGGTTTGAGATCGTCGAGCCCCAACGATTTCACTGCAATTTTAATGATTTCATCCTCAGCAATACCAACCGACCGCTGTTGCTTACGGAGAAAATATTTTCCGGCTTCGATCATGGCTTTTTTAGGTATTAAGCCGATCAACTCTGATCCTGTTACCCGCATTCCCCGTTCCTGTGCTTTCTGACAGGACATTTCAAAGGCTATATGCACCGGAGTGATGCTAATGTTGGTCAGGTTAATGGAAACCTGCGCAATTCCATATTCTTCAATAAACCAACCGATGGCTTTACATGCTTTTAATGCTCCGGGAACCCAGATGTCATTTCCATTTTCATCTTTTTTGATTTTTCCGGTAACCACATTCCCTTCTCTTGCCGGACGACCTTTTTCACGGATATCGAATGCCACTGCATTAGCACGACGAGTTGAAGTAGTATTGAGATTGATGTTATAGGCAACCAAAAAATCACGGGCACCGATGGCAATAGCTCCTGTGCGCGGGTTGAATTTTGCCGGTCCGAAATCGGGTTTCCATTTTGGATTCTCCAGCTTTTTAGGAAGCCCCTCATATTCACCCGAACGGCAATTTGCCAGGTTACGCCGTTCGGGTGTCAGGGCTGCATTTTCATAACAATAGACCGGAATATCAAGTTCATTTCCAACACGTTCAGCTAATTTATGGGCATATTTTGTCGTTTCCTCCATGGTTATATTAGCAACCGGAACCAACGGACAAACATCGGTACCGCCAAAACGGGGATGCTCCCCATGATGTTTGCTCATATCAATCACCGTAGCGGCCATCTTAATGGCCCTGAAAGCCGCTTCTATTACGGCATCGGGAGTACCAACAAAAGTGACGACGGTCCGGTTCGTTGCTTTCCCGGGATCAACATCAAGGAGTTTAACCCCTTCAACTTTTTCAATTTCGTCGGTAATGGCCTTGATCACACTCATGTCGCGCCCCTCAGAGAAATTGGGAACACATTCAATTAGTTGTTTCATCTGTTAATCATTTTGATTTTAATAGTCAGATGGAATATCCACAATCAACAATCAAAGTTTGCATCATCGTTGTTCTTGTGGATATTTCATAGCAAATGGTGAATTTGTAAAACAGTAAGAAGGTAAAAAAAGATTATTTCGCAAAATTATCGATTTCTATCGAATAATAATGATCTTACCATCTCACCATTTCACTATTTTTGTTACTTGATTCACAAAAACATTCACCATGAAAAAAATTATCTGGATGCTCCTTCCTTTTGCACTGATTTTTAGCCAATGTAAACCAAAAGAAAATCAGGATCAGGAAAAAACCGTTCAATTCATCAAACAAACAACGGTCGATTCTATCATTTTCAAGCTTACCAAACAATTTGGCGAGCCGAATAAACAACGCATTGAAAAGGGGGTAAAACAGATTGCGGTTTTATGGACCTCGAAAGATGGTACGGATCAGGATTTTAAAACTTTCTGTAATCAGTATTTTGTCGGTAACCCCGAAAAACTGGATTTACTGTTTAACCGGTTGACAGCCAATTTTGAATCAATTTTTGGCCACTTTAACATGGTCAGTCTCGAATTGAAAAGAGGAATGCAATTAGATATCGGTGAGATGCTTGATGTGGATCAGATTTTTGCCGCGTACGAACCTGTTTCCCATCTAACAGACGATTTTTTCGATAATAAGCTGGCATTTATTATAGCACTCAACTTCCCGTCTTATTCTCTCAAGGAAAAAGAAGCACTGGGGAGCAACTGGAGCCGGAAAGATTGGGCTTATGCCAGGATGGGAGATATGTTTACCTCCCGGGTTCCGGCTGAAATCAATGTAAATATTTCAGAAGCCCTTACTGCAAGCGACAATTATATCTCCAATTATAATATTTATGTAGGGAACCTTGTGGATGGCCAGATGAAAACCCATTTTCCGAAAGAGATGAAACTGATTTCGCACTGGAATCTCCGGGATGAGTTGAAGGCTAACTATAACAAAGGGGAAGAGGGTTTTCTCAAACAAAAAATGATTTACCAGGCCATGTTGCATATCATCAATCAGGATATCCCCGACAGCGTGATCAACAACCCTGCCTTTCAATGGAATCCTATGACCAATAAATTATATAAGAATGGCAAAGAGGTAACCTCACCCCCGGAACCCAATACGCGCTATCAGAATTTACTTGAGAATTTTAAAGCATTGAAAGCGATGGATCCTTACACACCAATTTATCCGACCTTCATCCTCAGATCCTTCGATGGAGGAATGGAAATACCTGAAGATCAAGTGAATAAATTATTCACCGATTTTTGTTCCGCTCCTCAGGTAAAGCAGGTATCCGATTTGATTAGCAAACGTTTGGGACGTCCGTTACAGCCCTTCGACATCTGGTATGATGGATTTAAAGCCCGCAGTACAATGAATATGGATCTCCTCGACCAGACGACCCGTAAAAAATATCCGAATACTCAGGCTTTTGAAGCCGATATCCCCAATATACTTCTCAAACTTGGCTTTAAACCTGATAAAGCCAAAGAAATCGCCTCCCATATTACGGTAGATCCCGCCCGTGGAAGTGGTCATGCCTGGGGAGCCATGTTGAAAGGTGACAAAGCTCACCTTCGCACCCGGATCGGAGCAGGAGGAATGGATTATAAAGGATATAACATCGCTGTTCACGAACTGGGTCACAATGTAGAACAAACAATCAGTCTCTATTTTGTGGACAATTATATGCTCCAGGGAGTTCCAAATACCGCTTTTACAGAAGCTTTTGCATTCACATTCCAAAAACGCGATCTTGAATTGCTGGGAATTAAAGATAACAACCCCAATAAAGAGGCTATGAATGCACTGGATAGTTTCTGGGCTTGTTATGAAATCATGGGCGTTTCGTTGGTCGATATGAAAGTTTGGAAATGGTTGTACGAAAATCCAAATGCCACCAAAGAACAACTCAAAGAAACAGTAGTAAAATCTGCGGTCGAGATATGGAACCAATATTATGCCCCGGTATTCGGGATAAAAGACTGCCCGATCCTTGCAATTTACTCACACATGATCGATAATCCGCTCTATCTATCCAATTATCCGGTTGGCCATCTTATTGATTTTCAACTTGACCAATTTCTGAAGGGAAAAAACTTTGCCGATGAAGCATTGCGGATCTATTCAACAGGCAGACTGATTCCTCAATTATGGATGAAAAATGCCGTAGGATCTGAAATTTCTATTCAACCACTTCTTTCTGCAACCAATCAGGCTTTAAAAACTGTCAAGTAGACAACGCTATAACAAAAAATGGTGTCTGCATATATTACAGAGGTATATTTTAATTAAATTTGTACAAATTTAATCCACTTATATATGAAGAAAATAGTACTTATCCTTTTATTAGTGACCCCTATTCTGCTCAACGCACAGAATTACATGAACATTTGTTCACCGGGTTCTACTTTTTACAAAAAGACCAATCAATCCAGTGTCAAAGCGTATAAGGTTACCTCTTTTGCACTACCAGGAAACAACGACACCATTTTTTATTCATTTGCCACCATTCACGATACTGGCACTGTTTGTCTTGACACAACAAGAGGCTCCATTTTTGGCCGAAAAATTTATCGGACCGCAGATGGCATGTTCTATTTTTTCAACAAGCTGAATGATACGGTTTATGTTAACGGCAAAAGCAATTTGAATGATTCCTGGAGATTTTGCAAGCTCAATTCAGGCTCCTTTCTTGAAGCAACAGTAACTTCCATTGCTCCAGATTCCGTGATGGGCGTTCTTGATGATGTAAAATTAATCACGCTGCAAGCCAAAAGAATTGACGGAACTCCCATCGGGAATCCCTGGAACGGGAAATTTCTCAAGTTGAGTAAACATTATGGACTTTCACGCACTTTCGACATGGTGAATTTACCATACGACACCACCTATTATACCATCGCAGGGAAAGACCATCCGGTGATCGGCATTCAGGAATTTAACTGGAAAAACATTTATGATTATTCCATCGGAGATGAATTCCACTATTCCGGATATAATAATTCATTTATCGGTCAGCCCAATACATCCTGGAAAGAGATCAATAAAGTACTTCAGAAGACGGTTTATGGGAATAACGATTCCGTAATGTATCGCATGGAACGTTGCAAGAGTATCGTCACAACGCCCGGCAACACCCATACTTATACTCATGATACCGTGAATGTTAAATACAACTTTGTAACCTTAGGAGCCGATTCCGCTATCATGAGATTTCCCGATCAATTTAAACGTGAATTTATGTATGCTTCCCAGTATGATCGGTATATGAACGTGTACAATAATCGCCAAACAAAAAAAATCGGCGAAGACAAATACCGTTTCATCAATAATTGTTTTGAACTACCTTTAGGAAGTGTGATCACCAATAACGGATACAGCATCGGTCTTGGACAAACAGAATACTTCTTCAATTCATCCGACAACACCGAGTACCATAAATTGGTCTATTTTAAGAAAGGGACAGAAACCTATGGAAACCCGGTAGGGACCGAATGTTCTCCGATCCTCACAGTTGATGAGCAACCGGCTTCAAAAACCCTTCAAGTACGTATTGTACCGAACCCTTTCAAAAATAACGCTGAGATTTTTGTCGATGGTTTGAATGTTAAAGACCCATCACAGTTCATTCTGTATAATATCATCGGGCAAGAGGTATATCGTCAGCCAATCACTTCCAGCCCGATCTCATTTACAAAAGGTCAACTTCCATCGGGAATATACCTGTATCTTGTGAAGACTAATTCATCTTCTGTTTCGGGTAAACTCGTTATCGAATAATTATTTTTTGAATTATCATCAGTAAAAGCCGGGATGGTTAGATCTACCTCCCGGCTTTTTTATTCTTTGATCACTTTGCCATTCAAGATCACTGTTTCAACCTTATTATTGCCAAAGCTATAAGGCATAAATTCGTAAGAGGGTATCGGTACCGTGATAAACAAGTTGGCTTTTTTCCCACAACAGATGCTTCCATACTCTTCACTAAGGCCCATTGCATAAGCGCCATTGAGTGTTACAGCATGAATGGCTTCCTGGGGCAGCATTTGGTATTTGATGCAAGCCATTGATAAAATAAACTGCATGTTCCCTGAGGGAGCAGAACCCGGATTAAAATCACTGGCCAAAGCAACCGGAAGACCGGCATCAATCATTTTCCGAGCCGGAGCATATTCCATGCCCAGAAAAAATGCGGCTCCCGGCAGTATCGTTGGCATGGTCTCCGTTCCCTTCAAACATTGAATCTCGTCCTCCCCGGTATATTCCAGATGATCGACCGAAAGAGCATGGTATTTTACACCAACCTGAATCCCACCCGAATAATCCAACTCATTTGCGTGGATTTTAGGTCTTAAGCCAAATTTCATTCCGGCATTAAGCATCCGATCGGTATCCTCAACGGTAAAAAAACCACGATCGCAAAACACGTCAATATAATCCGACAAATTTTCTGCCACTACCTGCGGTATCATCTCATTGATCACCAGGTCGACAAATTCCCGTTGCTTCCCTTTAAATTCTTCAGGAATGGCATGAGCACCTAAAAATGTCGGAATAATGGTAAGCGGAGATAATGTTTGCAACTTTTTGATGACCCGGAGTATTTTCAATTCATCTTCCACTGATAATCCATAACCACTTTTTATTTCTACGGCACCGGTACCCGACATTATGATTTCATTCAAACGGGTCATTGACTCCTTCACCAAACTTTCTTCTGAAGATTCATGAACCCGTTTGGCCGAATTTAAAATTCCTCCTCCTCTCCGGGCAATCTCTTCATAACTAAGACCTCTTATTTTATCAATATATTCAATTTCACGGCTCCCTGCGTAAACCAGATGCGTATGACTATCACAAAAACTGGGAAAAACCATCTTGCCGGTAGCATCAATAATTCTGATTTTAGCGTTTTTTTTATCATATTTATAGGGTTCACTCATACGTCCAAATTCCTTGATCCGGTCTCCTTCGATGAGAAGCCATGCATTTTTAATGGTCTTAAGATTTGCCATCTCTTTCCCAGCTACCTTCAGCCGTGGCTTTTCTTCTACCTGGATAAGCTCTTTAATGTTTTGAATCAGGATTGACATAACGCAAATTTTTAGGAAAGAAAAAAATTAATTTTGTTTGGTATAGAGAAGGTCGACCTCCCCCTTGTTGTTGATACAATCCATCAACCTGCTTTTCAACTTCCAGCAAGTCATTTGACGGAGTTCGATCTGACGCGACAACTTATATGTCGACACCTGGGGATCGTGGCAAACCAAATAAAGAAGCCGAAATGCTTCAGTAATCGGAATATGACAACGGTGAAAAAGGGTGTTGGCAGTAACGGATTCATCGTGTTTGCATCGGGTACACCTTCGTGAATAGGGCGTTTTTCCCTTACAGTAATTGGTGTTACCACAATTTTTACATTGATAGTCGTTCCCCCACTTTTCTTGAGCAAGGAATTTCAGGCAATCCTCCTCGGTGCTAAAATGTTCCGAGAATTCATTAATATTCATATTTTTAAATGAAACATTCATGATCAAATAGTAATCTTATGCAAAAATAGAAATATTTAGTGATACTTATGCGATTCATATTATTTATTAATTTACCTTTGTAGGGTAATAATTCAGAGATGATGAAAAGAGCAACATTTCTCCTTGTGTTCATGGCAGCAGCAGCCTTCAATGCCTGTAGCGGTGGCAACAATCCCAACTCAGATCCAAATAAAACCACGGAAGGTCAAGTTGTACAACTTACAGCGACCACTTTTAAGCAGCTAATTTGGGATTATTCAAAAAGCCCCAATGAATGGATTTTCATGGGCAATCAGCCTTGTATCATTGATTTCTATGCCGATTGGTGCCGTCCATGTAAAATGGTAGCTCCCATTATGGTGGAATTATCGAATGAATACAAAGGGAAAGTGAGAATTTACAAAGTCAATACCGATGAACAAAGGGAGCTCGCAAAACTATTCAACATCAATTCCATTCCTGCTGTACTTTTCGTCCCGAAAACCGGCAAACCTCAAATGTCGGTTGGTGCTATGCAAAAAACCGCATATTTAGATATGATTAAAAATGTTCTCAAGATAAATTAAATTGATTCTTCCTACTGCATACTTACCTCCTACTGCTTACCTGGCAGAAATTTTTCAGGAAGATGGATGTGAAGTGGAGGCATGCGAAACCTATAAAAAGCAAACTTGCCGGAATCATTGTGATATTTATGGTCCAAATGGGTTGCAAACCCTCAGGATTCCAGTAATCAAAACATCTGGAAACCATACCCTCACTAAAGATATCCGGATCTCCTATCGCCAACCATGGCAACTGAACCATTGGCGATCGATTGAAACAGCTTACAACAACGCTCCTTTTTTTATTTATTATAAGGATTTTTTTGAACCCTTTTTCCGAAAAGAAACGGGATTTCTATTGGATTTCAATACACAAATCCTCATGGACATTTTGCAATTGCTAAAATCAACATGCATGGTCACCCGAACCCAGGAATTCAATCGAGGAAATCACCCTGAGCAGCGAGAGGCCTTTGTTTCAAAAAAGAGAAATTTTCCACATCCCTCATACCTGCAACCTTTCACTTCCAGTCATGGATTCATTGATAATCTGAGTATTATCGATACCTTATTCAATCTTGGGCCTGACACTCCTGAATATTTGAATCGATTTTTCACCAACCCGCCCCAAAAAATTAATGGTTGTAGCTTGGGGTGTAGTGAATGCCGCATTAATGAACAGCTTACGAACTTCAAAAATCATTAAAACATGGAATTTGGTATTTGTTTACATAGCATTATTCCGGTAAGGTTTGAGCCGAACCACACATCCGAAATGGTCACTCAAATTTTATTTGGAGAGCTTTATCGGGTTATAGGCAAGGAAAATGGATGGTGCCGTGTACAACTTGCTTACGATGACTGTGAAGGATGGATTCATCCTTTACAGTTAAATCTGCTTACGGCACCAGAATTTCTTCGATTATATGATTCGGAGAGTGCAGTAACTTTCGATCTGGTGCAACTCATTTCAAATGAAACACGACACACCATGATCCCCGTTTTGATTGGAAGCTCACTCCCGGATATTAAGGAACAACATTTCACCATAAATCAGGAGACATTTTTATATGAGGGTGTCGTTTCTGATACCATGTCGCTCGAACATGCGAACGCTCCTCAGGAAATTATCAGGATACGCCAATCGATTGTAAAAGATGCTATGATATATCTCAATGCTCCCTATTTATGGGGTGGACGATCCCCTTTTGGAATAGACTGTTCAGGTTTTGTTCAAATGGCATATAAACTACGAAAAATCAAATTGCTACGCAATGCAAGCCAACAGGCTACTCAGGGTGAGGTAGTTAGTTTACTTGCTGAGTCAGGGCCTTGTGATCTTGCTTTTTTTGATGATGAAGAAGGGAATATCACCCATGTTGGATTATTAATTGATCGAAGCCATATTATCCATTGCTCCGGGAAAGTCCGTATTGATCCGCTTGATCATGAGGGAATTTTCAATGAAGAAAAACAACAATATTCCCACAAACTCAGGCTGATTAAACGAATAATCTAAATCAATTTTCGCTTTCCTGCTTTACCTTTTTAATGATCTTAGGTTGGTTAAAAACCCATGTAAGCCGAACGCTGATTACATTGTTATACTGGTAACGGGTTTCGGGTTGCCGCGGATAAACCAATGGATTATCTACAACAACCGTCCGGTTGCTTACCATCGAATACTGGTATCTGACATTGGCCCAGAGCTTACTCCATATTCGGATCTGTAAATCTGCAATAACGGAAAAATCGTTGTTCGACAGCGGGGTTTGATATTGAAACAAAGTATCATAGAAACTGTTCGAGGTTTCTTTGTAGTTGATCAATCGGCCATAGGAGAATCCAACACCACCAGAAATCAGCTTTTTGTCAGTGAAATGAATTAATACCGGAACTTCAGCATAATCCTGAACAAGCCGGTATGTATAAGAAATGGTTGAATCCGATGATCCCTTATGATAACTGCCTTTTTGGCTGTATAACAATTCCATGCTGACTGACCAGTTGTTGTTTTTACCAAAAGGAATGATGATCATTGGACCTACATTCAATCCGAATTTATGGTACCCAAAGAAATCATCACCATCTACCTGGGTCAGGTTCACCCCTGCTGAAATAGCCCCAAGAATTCGTTGACCCTGAGTTTGTTGCGAACACAAAAAGCCAAAAGTAAAAAAGAGAAGAAGCAGGGGAAATCGTTTATAAACCATCACCTTTTCATTATTTATTTAATAAAATACAAACGTTCAATCCCGTTACTTAGTATTTTGTCCCTTCATCGTAAGTTGGATACGTTTCCTTTCGATATCAATATCAAGAATTTCGACACACACTTTTTGATTAAGTTTCACAATCTCATTCGGATCCTTAATAAAACGATCCGCCATCTGACTTACATGAACCAACCCATCCTGGTGTACGCCAAGATCAACAAATACACCAAAATTCGTAATATTGGTAATAATGCCCTGCAATTTCATTCCTTTTCTGAGATCATGGATCGTGTGGATATTTTTATCAAATTCGAATATTTCAAATTGCTGGCGGGGATCCCGTCCGGGTTTTGCCAGCTCAGAAAAAATATCCTGTAAGGTAGGAAGGCCAATTTTATCGTTGATAAAGTCTTCCAGATTCAATTTATTCCTGAGTTCTGCACGTGTCATCAAGTCATCAACTTTACAATGCAATTTTTCTGCCATAAGTCCAACTACAGGATATGATTCGGGGTGAACGGCGCTTCGGTCAAGGGGATTTTTTGCATCACGGATCCTAAGAAAACCTGCCGCTTGTTCAAACGCTTTTTCTCCAAACCGGGTCACTTTCATAAATTCCTTACGTGAAGCAAAGGGGCCTTTTTCATTGCGATAGGCAATAATATTTTTGGCAAGAACCGGTCCCAGGCCGGAAACGCAGGTCAGTAGTTCTTCACTGGCGGTGTTCACCTCCACTCCAACATTATTCACACAGCTCACCACAGTATCTTCCAGGCTTTTTTGCAAGGCATTCTGATTCACATCATGCTGATACTGCCCGACTCCGATTGCTTTAGGTTCAATTTTCACCAACTCAGCTAAGGGATCCATTAATCGTCGGCCAATGGAAACAGCTCCTCTTACAGTCACATCATAATCAGGAAACTCTTTGCGAGCCGTATCGGAAGCAGAATAGACAGATGCTCCATTTTCATTTACGACCAGAGCAATCAGGTCACGATCGAATTGGATTGAACGGATCAATCGCTCGGTTTCACGTCCAGCCGTCCCGTTTCCGATGGCAATGGCTTCAATTTTATAAGCATTGACAAGGCTTTTTATCTTATGGATGGATTCTTTCACCTCATTTTGTGGAGGATGGGGATAGATCGTCTCGTTATGTATCAGTTTCCCCTGGCGATCCAGACAAACAAGTTTGCAACCTGTACGGAATCCGGGATCCAGAGCCAGCACATTTTTCTGCCCAAGAGGAGGGGCGAGTAAAAGCTGACGGAGGTTTTCAGTGAATACACGAATGGCTTCAACATCGGCTTTTTCTTTGGCCCATTGTCGCATTTCCGTTTCCATTGAAGGGAATAGCAACCTTTTACAGCTATCGCCGATGGCAGTTTTAACCAAGTTGGAAGATGAATTGTTTCCCCGGATAAAAATCTTCTCCAGGATTTCATTGGCAATTTCAGCTTCTACATTGATGGCAAGTTTAAGATATCCTTCATTTTCTCCCCGAAACATCGCCAATAACCGGTGTGATGGGGCACGGTTTAGAGGTTCATGATAGTCAAAGTACATTTCATACTTTGCTCCCTCCTCCGATTTCCCTTTTACAACATTAGTAATAACTTGTGATTGTTTTTGAAAGAGAGAACGGATCCGCTTTCGTGCAAAGCTGTCCTCATTGATCGTTTCCGCTATAATGTCACAAGCACCCTGAAGCGCTTCTTCCACGTTATTCACCCCTTTATCTGAATCTATAAAAGATTCGGCCCGATGTTCAATATCATTATAACGTTGTGAAAAAATCAAAACGGCTAAGGGATCCAATCCTTTTTCACGTGCCATACTGGCCCGCGTTTTTCTTTTCGGTTTAAATGGGAGATAAATATCTTCCAGTTCAGCCATGGTCATTGCTCCCATTACAGCCTGTTGAAGTTCAGGAGTCAGTTTTTCCTGTTCAGTAAGCGACTTTATAATAGCCATTCTTCTGGCATCCAACTCTTTAAGTTGCAATAACCGGTCACGAACCCGGGCAATCATTACTTCATCCATCGAACCCGTCATCTCCTTGCGATACCGGGCCAAGAAAGGGATGGTTGCACCACGCTCTAATAAATTAATGGTATTCTGAACAAATCTGACAGCAAGATTCAATTCGGCAGCAAGAATATCAGCATATTTTTCGTTAATCATCTTACCAAAGTTACGGTGCCTTTAAAAACGATGTCTCCCTGTGTGATGATATCCTGTCCTATGAAATTGACATTCACCTTCCAAACATAAGCGCCAGAGGGACAATTTTGCCCACGATAGGTTCCATCCCACCCGTTATCAATATCCTCCGATACAAAAATCTGCTGTCCCCAACGATCGAAAATCGTTATGGTGAATTTTACATTCCGGTACAGGCCTTCTACTTTAAATTCATCGTTCAGTCCATCACCATTGGGAGTAAATGCATTGGGGATATAATACTTGAATACTTTTACAAAAACACTATCGGTATTGGTACAACAATGAATATCTTCCACTTTTGCCCAATAATTCCCTTGATTGGATACGGAAATTATAGAGTCGGTTGCGCCTGTTGACCATGTATAGTGCGTATATCCACCCCCGGCATGAAGGTTGATTGATGATCCGGTGTACAACAGAATGGTGTCGCTCGGAAAGGCTATGGTTGGAAGAGCATAAGAAGTTATCTGTACCGAGTCGGTGAAACGTTGGCCATTGAAGTGTTCCGAAAGTTTGACCCAGTATTTGCCCGGTTTTTCATAGGTATGAACAGGTTCCCAATCGGCAGAAAACGGAGTGCCATCTCCGAAATCCCATTCTACATTGTCGGTATTAGCTTGGTTGGTTATCTTAAATTGGGTGGCATTTCCATGACAAACACTGTCCCAAGTAAAAGGAGGAATATTGACAAAACTTTGAACGATATTCGGGAGACTGTACAAACTATATCGTCCGGCCAATGGAAAAGCCGAGCCGGGTAAATGATCTAACAAATTGTAATTACATTCAATTCCAGGACGGTTCGGATTGTAAATTACATCAAGGGAGTCACGCTTAACAAGATGGGTAACAGTCCTTGATACATATATTCTGCCATCAACTGCCAGTTGCAGGTCGGCCAACCTAAGACCGGAAACTGAATCAAGTGAAACAGGGCTTGTAAGACCTTTGTTCAAATCAAATTGGTAAATATAGGAAGGACGGGTAGGCGCTCCATTCCCCAAGATCTGCATCAGTGTGGTATACAATTTGTTCCCATCGGGGGAGAATTCGATACCATAGGGAACAATTCCAGGAATGTTTGCAGTAAATGATTGGGCATTTGAAACTTTACCTGTTTCATTATCAAAATTGAAAAGCTCCACCTTATTACTCCCTGAGATGGCTAATGCCAACCTTCTTCCATCGGGCGACATTTTCATAAAGCCATAACCATTGGACTGATCCTTTCTTGAACCACCATGGAATGAGCCGGTAGCGCTTATTACAGGAGTTAAATTCATACCAGCTTTATTGATCAGATACGCATAAAATTCATCCGAATCCCATTTGTGTGCAATCACCCAAAAAGCAATTCCGTCTTTATGTTTTACAGCAGTAATTTTCTGACAGACCGAATTCAATAAGGGTTGATTAACCGACGTTGTTACATTCCCCAATCCATTCCTAAGTTTCATATCTACCACGCTAAAGCACAATCCGTCGGAAAAATAATTAACAGAATCTTTAAATTTAATGGCATCAATCGTAAAAATGTAATAAAATGAAGAATCTCCGGGCCAGGGGACAATGAGACAAGGCTGGGTAACCAATCCTTCTGCAATAAGACCGGTACCATTTGGCATCAGATTAAAAGAACGATCCCATACTTTATTCCCATTTGTAAAGAACAAGAGATTTCCCAGGCTGTCGCTAATCACGCTGCTTGTGTGCAATGCGGTCATAACATTCTGATCAATAAGCGGGGTGGCTGTACCTGACCGGAAGTCAACTCCTGCTTTGTCGCCAAAATACCAGATAGCAGCCTGTTTCATCGAAAGTGGACAATTGGAATGATAGAACGGAACCTGAGCCATCGTTGTACTTATGATAAACAATAAAGCAACTGTCAGGAAGCCCTTTGAAGTGATCAGATAGTGGCGGTTAAGAGCGTTTTTTGTTGTCACTATTGTATAACGAGCTTTTTGGTAATACTGAAATGATCGTTGTTAAAGCGAAGGAAGTAGACCCCTTGAGGAAGTGTTGACATATCTAATGTTACAGAGGATTTTTCGGTGCCTGTATCGGGCAGAATAAAAGTCCTGATTTCACTTCCATGTGGGGTTAGTAAGATCCCCGCAGTTTTTCCAGATAATCCTTCCGAGGTAATAGTGACCGCGTTTTTAGCAGGGTTCGGAAAAAGTATAATATGGCTGGAAAGATTATTTTCATCGATTCCCACACAGGCATCAACAGAAAAAACAATAGTAACACTGCCTTGAGATTTACATCCATGAGGAGATGTTACCTCTACATCGTAGGTTTGAACATCATATCCAATACCTGTTGTAGAGACCAGAACGGTTTGAGTAGTAGCACCATTGGACCATCGGAAGGAAGAACCCGGATTTTGAGCATCGATGATCGCGGAATCATAAATGCATACATCCATTTCAGGAGGCAGGTTGACGATCGGCTGCGGATAGATAGACACAGAAGTATCTCCTACAATGGTATTAAAACCATCGAAGACCGAGACAATGTATCTTGTTTTTACCAGTGGGGAGACAACCGGATTGGGATCAGAAGAGGTAAAACCCTCAGGAACAGAACTCCATGAATATTGGTAATTTCCTTCATTTCCGCCACCGGCAGAAGCATGTAGTTGACTGGTTTCACCAAGACAAATCCAATCCGGTGTAGGAACTGGATTCACGGTCAGTGGGCCTCCCGTTACCTCGATCTGAACAGTAGCGGCATTATTACTGACACAGTTGGTTTGAAGATCCGTGACAATCAATGAATAAATCGTTGTAGAAGTAAGATTCAGAGTTTGGGGATTTTTGATGTTAGCATTGATCAGTTTGTCGGCAGGAGACCAGCTATAGAAATAATTTCCGCTACCATTTACGGCAGAACCACTGAGGAAAGTATAACATCCATTAGGAATCGATTTATTGGATCCTGCGTTGGCTATAGGCAGAGGAATCACTTCAACAACAACAGAGCCGGTAACAGTATTGTAACCATCGTAAGCAGATATTTGGTAGGTAGAAGTGACATTGGGGGCGACGGTCGGGTTAGGCAAATTTGAGGTAAACCCGTTGGGTCCTGTCCATAGGTAGGTGTAAGTACCAGTACCTCCAGAACCGATGGCTTCGAGTTGGGTTGAAGCCCCATAACAAATGGAACCCGGAGTGGCAATGGCATTGACAGCCAAGGCTCCCCCGGCAATATTGACCGTAACATTGTCGGAAGCTTGGCATTTAGCCGTAGTATCTAATGCTTTCACGGTAAATATGGTAGTAGAGAAAAGATTCACGGTTTGAGGATTCACAACATCGGGATCGACAAATTTTGCAGCGGGTTCCCAATGATAGGTGTACACTCCACCCCCACCGGAACATCCACCGTGAAGGGTAGTAGTAACACCATTCATAATGGTAGTATCGTTCCCTGCACTGGCCTGAAGGCTATAAACGCTGACATCGGTCGTAGAAGTATCGGTACTCGGCTGCCCATTGACTTCAATTCTAAGTGAATAGGTTCCGGCATTGGCCGCTGTGGCATCCGTAATGGAGGGGTTTTGCAAAGTTGATGCGAAACCTGCTGGCCCCCACCAGAAATAGGAAGCCCCTGAAACTGCCTGAGCTGAAAGTTGAATGGTCTGATTAGTACAAACAGGGCTGTTGCTTGAACAGGGAGGGGGAAGAATAGAGCAATCGGTAGTTCCATCCCCACCGGTTTGTTCAAAAATAATATTGCAGGGATCGTCAGAATAATTGGTAATGATCAAAATATAATAATTCCCCGTCTGTGCATTATTAATATTACAGTATTCCACGGAAGAAGCGGAATAACTGCAATCTACAATTTTACTGGAGATAAGGTTGCCGCAACTATATTGGGATGAAAATGGCCCCCAGCAACAAAAATCTATATCCTTCGAAGGGCTGCTATGCATTTTAATTTTTATATAACCCGGATTTGCTATTTTCATATAATACCAGGCAGGATTTGGTGTTGTTGTCAAACAATCATAGTAAGGTCCTATTTGAGCATGTGGAATATTTATCCCCGCCGGAAAATCGTACAGAGTCCCGGTACAAAAAGGGAGCGCTGTTTCGCACGAGTCGTTAGCCCCTCCTCCAATCTGAGAAAATCCGCAATTACAAAGAGAGAAAAAAAGGAGAAATAGAACCCAGATTTTTTTCATGACCATGAGCGTTAACACTGAATTTCCGTTTTGCCAGAAACCATACTGATTTTTTAACGATATCCGAATCAATATCAACAATTTTATCATCTGTAAAAGTGAGGTTCATGAAATAGACCCGTTCAAATTTTGTAGAAAAAACTGAGATATCGACGATATAGTAATGATTAACCGCATCTTCTTCCGGAGAAACCACAAATTTTCCATTAAAATCGAAAGCAACATATTTTTCAGCTATCCTGGGGTCCGTCAGGGAAAAGTCTTTCTTTTGTGCATGAGCGATGCTGGAAAATAGAAGGGCCACAACCACAAACAGATAAATATAACGGAATTGCCATTTCATGACGATATAATTTAAAGATCTAAAAAATCCATGATTGACAAAAATACAAAATAATCACCAACCAGATGCCAGGACATCAATGATGTGGATTGTTTGAATGGGAAGATGGTGTTTATCAATATAGGATTGTTGATTCATTAGGCAAGACGAATCAGTAGAAACAATATATTCGGCACCGGTTTCAAGAGCATGGGTTACTTTTTGTTCAGCCATAGCAGTTGAGATGGGCTCAAATTTGGCTGAAAAAGTCCCCCCGAATCCACAGCATACATCATGTTCCTTCATCTCCTTTAATTCGAGGCCTTTGACATTAGACAATAATTTGCGAGGCTCATCTTTCAGGTTATATTCACGAAGCGCAGCACAGGAGTCGTGATAGGTGACAACATGAGGAAATGAAGCGCCAACATCTTCCACTTTCAGAACATTGATTAAAAAATCGGTAAACTCAAAAATGTTTCTTTTCAGTTGCTTGTATTCCAGATGATAGGCTGTGTTGTGAAAGAGCCACGGGTAATAATTACGGATAAAACCAATGCAGGAAGCTGAGGGGCCAACAATGGGGCGATCATTTGAAAAATCTTTCAGGAATTTCTCCCCCATTTTTTTAGCCTCATCCCAGAAACCGCTATTGAAGGCCATCTGTCCACAGCAGGTCTGGTTGCCGTTATAATGAACATCCACTCCCAGTTTTTCAAGGATTTTAACCATGTTCAATCCTGTATCCGGGTATATCTGATCAACAAAACAAGGAATGAAAATATCTACAAGCATTGTGGAAAGAAAAGCCAAATGTAAAAAAAAATTTAATGTATCACGAATCCAAGTTCAACTAAATGTTCCCAGAACCTTGGATATGATTTCGCAACTACTTCCGGATTGATGATCCTAACCCTCCCCGATTTAAGGGCAAAGGGGGCAAATGTCATGGCCATCCGGTGATCCCCATACGATTCAAACGAAAGATCTGGCAAAAACCGGGTATTCATCGATTTGAATTCAAGACTTTGTATTAAGTCCATGGAGACTGATATTTCAACTTCCGATCCAAATTTTTCGATTTCATGTTTCAACGCCAACAACCGGTCTGATTCTTTTATCCGCAATGTCTTAAGTCCTTCAAACCGTCCCCTGATACCCAATCCGGCACAGGTTGCAATCACGGATGGCGCGATATCAGGATAATCGGTAAAATCATAAGAAAAACCATCCATTTTTTTATGTGTCTTGGACAAGTGAACTCCGGTAGATGTGAAATCAGTACGGATACCAAAATTTTGATAGATTTCCGGCAAGATGGAATCGCCCTGCAAACTGTCGATATAAAGACCCTGAAGATCTAAGTCCACCTCCTCAGCAAAAACGGCAGCTTCATACCAAAATGCTGCAGCCGACCAATCGGCTTCCACCAAAAAAGTACGAGGTTTATAATTGCCTTGTTGGACATGGATTCGGGTTTTACCAGCTTTGATGCGGGCACCAAAATACTTCATAAGCCGGATGGTCATCTGAATATAGGGAGAGGAGATAACTGGTCCTTTGTACTGCAAGACCAAACCATGGGGCAAATAAGGTGCAATCAGCAGTAAGGCTGTTCCGAACTGGCTGCTCACCCCAGGATCGATAGCGACTTCGCTACCACAAAACGGTGTCCCTTTGATCAGTATCGGGGGGTATCCTAATTTGGCGAGATAATCAATGGATGCGCCAAGTGATTGCAAAGCCTCTACCAGGATGTAAATTGGTCGCTGTTTCATTCGGTCAGAGCCCGTGAGTACCCAATGACCTGGTTGTAGCGAAAGATATGCCGTAAGGAAGCGCATTACAGTACCGGCCGTATTGGTATCCAATTCCACTACCTTTTTAAGACCATTTGTCTGATCAATATTCTCTAAAAGCCGGGTTAATAAGAGGGTATCCGCTGCATCAGAAAGATTCCGGATATCAATATCTTTTCCACCCAATGCCCGGATGATTAACAGTCGGTTACTAATACTTTTGGAAGCTGGCAGAACCAAATTACCCCTGAGTACCTTATCGGATTTTGTGATAACAATACTTTTCATCTCCGGAATTATTATTTATTTCCAATAAAAAGTCAATGCCGATCCAATTTCCTCCAGGTTACACTGGACATTAAGGATGGGTGATCCGGGGCGGCTAAGTAAAGTAAACAAAATTTGACCTTGCAGGTTTTTTTTATCATGGGCCATTCGATGTATCAGCCCATCTGGATATTTCACAGGGAAAAGATAGGGATCAAAACCCTCACGCAAATATTCGTTGATGTTTTCCAGATCCGAAGAAGTCAGACCTGTTTTTAGAAATGACAAATAAGCGGCACAGATCATTCCAATGGCCACCGCTTCCCCATGCAGCAAAGGGATTTGACCACTTTCCTGTGAAAAAGCCTCCATGGCATGACCCACGGTATGTCCAAAATTCAGCACTTTCCGATATTTATGTTCGGTAAAGTCCTTTTTTATAATCTTGTTTTTCATCACGACTGTGGCGTTGATCATGTGTGACCACAGCGGATTATCGAAAGGAACACGCATCAAGTCCTGAATGGGGTTTCGTTTGATTTTTCTCCATAAAGAGGGATCGGCAACAAGTGATGATTTGATGATCTCGGAAAAGCCAGAACGAAGATGGATAAAAGGGAGAGTAGAAAGGAATCCCGGAAAAATGAAAACCGCTTTGGGCAAATAAAAGAACCCGATCTGGTTTTTCATTTCTCCGAAATTGATCGCGGTTTTTCCTCCGATTGCTGCATCAACTTGTCCCAGCAAAGTTGTTGGGATATGCAGGCAGGGGATACCCCGTTTATATCCTGCGGCAATAAAACCACCCAGGTCAGTAACTACCCCTCCCCCCAAGTTGATCAATAAGGCATCACGGCCAGCCCCTGTTTGATGCATTTCCATCCATAACCGGCGAGCGGTTTCCAAAATTTTAGACGGTTCCCCATCAGGAATCTCCAGTAAATGAGCCGAGGACAATTTTGGGGCTTTGGCAAGAAGAAGGGGAAGGCAATGAATCCGGGTATTCTGATCCACTAAGATAAAAATTTTCAGGGGGTCAATCGGGAGGGTCCGGATGAATTTTTCAAGTGATTCGAGAGCATTTCTCCCGCAAATGATATGGGTATGATCGATCCTGGAAATGCGATTAGATAATTTCATACCACGAAATTGATTAATGAAAAGCCGCCATTAATAAACCGATATCCTGAAAAGGAAGGTTGTATCGTTTGCTGATGAATTGATTGGTTAAGGTGCCATTATAGACATAGACACCCTGCTGAACGCCAAAATCACGTTTAAGCAAGTTTTCAATGCCTCCTACCGAGCCTATTTCAAGGATAATGGGAACCAGAATATTATTAAGCGCCTGGGAAGCGGTATGAGGCACTTTTGAAGGAATATTGGGAACAGCATAATGAGTTACTCCGTGCATTTTAAATACAGGAGACTGATGTGTGGTTGGGTGAGATGTTTCAAAACAGCCTCCCTGGTCGATACTGACATCAATGGCCACTGCCCCTTCTTTCATTTGCTTAATCATTTCTTCAGATATCAGGCAGGGGGTTCTTCCTTCCAGAGAATGTACGGCACCAAGAAGGACATCAGCAGTTTTAAGAGATTCTAAAAGCACATTTGGGTGTAAAATAGAAGTATATACTCTTTGTCCGAGATTATTTTGAATACGACGGAGTCGATATACCGAATTGTCAAAGATCTTTACGAGCGCTCCGAGTCCCAACGCAGAACGGGCAGCAAATTCGCCCACGGTACCGGCTCCGATGATCATCACTTCCGAAGGAGTAATTCCGGTAACCCCTCCAAACATCTTTCCTCTGCCATATTCCAGACTGGCCAGATATTCGGCTGCTATAAAAATGACAGTACTACCGGCTATTTCACTCATGGCCCGGATTACAGCCAATCGGTTTGTTTTATCGCGAAGAGTTTCAAAAGCCAGGGCAGTAACTCTTTTAGATAACAATCCGCGAAAATAATCTTCTCCTTGCATCGCCATTTGTATGGCCGAAAAAATGGTTTGTTTGGGATGCAACCATTCTATTTCAGTGAGCGTTACCGGGGCTACTTTTAGAACAATGTCCGATTTATATACCTCCTCCGGAGAAAAAACGATCTGGGCCCCTGCTTCACTGTATTCATGATCGGAAAAATGGGCTGTATTCCCTGCCCCTGTTTCAATGATCACCTGGTGACCATTACGACATAATAAAGCAATGCCATCGGGGACAATCCCTACTCTATTCTCCTGTGGGGATATTTCCTTAGGGACACCAATAATAAGTTTGCTACTTTGTCGCGGAACTTCAAGCATCTCTTCCTGTGGCATCAAACGTTCTGCCGGCGACATTCGAAGAAATTCCGGACGGGAATCTTCCATGGTAACTAAATTTTAAACGAAGATAAAAAGAAATAGTGAAATGGTGAAATACTAGAATTCAATATTGCGAGCTCCATCAGAAATATTTTCAGAAATATGGACCTTTATTGTTGTAGAAGGTAAAAGATTTTCAATCATTTCCGGCCATTCAATAAGACAAAAACTGTCGGAATATAAATAATCTTCATATCCGATATCAAAAACTTCTTCCATTTTTTTTATTCGATAAAAATCAATATGATACACGGAATTCCCATCGACAGTTTTATATTCATTGACAATAGAGAAAGTTGGACTTTGTACTGTATCGCAAACTTTCAAGACTTTACAAATAGCCTTGATAAAAGTAGTTTTTCCCACTCCCATCAATCCATAAAAAGCAAATACTTTAGATTCACTATGGCTATCCAGCAACTTTCCGGCAGCTGGTATCAGATCCTCTTCATTAAAACAGGTTAATAACATGCTAAGGTTTTAAAGTTTTGGTTTTAATACAATAAAGGGAACCAAAATCTCTTCCATGGAAATCCCTCCATGCTGAAAAGTATCTTTATAATAATTTACATAATAATTATAGTTATTTGGATAAGCAAAGAAATCATCATTCCTGCAAAACACATAAGAAGAACTCACATTTCCCCGGGGCAGGAAGATATCGCTGGGATTCCTGACTTCAAAAGCTTCCTGATGCTCATATTTTAAGGCACGTCCGGTTTTATACCGCAAATTGGTATTGGTATTCCGGTCACCTAATATTTTTACGGGGTTCTCTACACGGATTGAACCATGGTCGGTTGTGATGGCAAGATTTACATCTTTTTCACCTAAAAATTTCAAGATATCAAACAGTGGAGAGTGTTGAAACCAACTCACGGTAAGCGAGCGATATGCCTTTTCATCATCCGCCAACTCCCGGATGATCTCCATTTCGGTACGGGCATGGGAAAGCATATCAACGAAATTATAAACAATGAAATTCAATTTGTTGATCATTAAATTGGGCATCAGTTCCACCAGCTTTTTCCCATATGTCTGGTTCAACACTTTATAGTAAGAATACTTAACATCATGACCATATCGGCGAAGAAGCTCACCCAGCAGCTCATTTTCAAAGTTATTCTTGGATCCTTCTTCATCTTCATCCACCCAATATTTCGGATACTTTTTTTGAATTTCAGTAGGAAGTAATCCACTGAAAAGAGAATTCCTCGCATATTGGGTAACAGTAGGAAGGATACTGTAATATATATCTTCGCGTTCAACACGAAAAAAATCCTCCAGGATAGGCTGAAGTACTTTCCATTGGTCGAAGCGCAGATTGTCAATTAGAATAACGAAGAGTGGTTTATTATCATGAAGCAAGGGAAACACTTTTTCCTTGATCAGGTTGTGCGATTGGACTGGTCTTTGTTCTGTTTTCCCGCTCAGCCAATCCGCATAATTTCGTTCTACATATCTGCAAAAAACCTGATTGGCTTCATCTTTTTGCATCTTAAGTACCTGGTTCATTCCATCGTCCATAGATTGCCCCAATTTAAGCTCCCAATGGGTAATCTTTTTATAGATATCCGCCCACTCATCATAGTTCAACCGGTTGCTGATTTCCATCCCGATTGACCGGAATTCCTGTTGGTACATGTGGGTTGTTTTTTCCGATACTAACTTTTTATTCTCAAGGTTTTTTTTGAGACATAAAAGAATCTGGTTGGGTTTCACAGGTTTGATCAGATAATCGGCAATGTTGGAACCAATGGCATCTTCCATAATCGATTCTTCTTCATTTTTTGTAATCATAACTACGGGCAAATTCGGAAAATCGCCTTTTACCTTTGCCAAAGTTTCAATACCTGATAAACCCGGCATCTGTTCATCCAGAAAAACGATATCAAAAGGTTTCGATTTAAGGATTTCCAATGCATCATGACCATTATTGACTGTGCTTACATCATAACCCTTTTCTTTCAAGAAAATGATATGTGGTTTTAACAGGTCGATTTCATCATCCACCCATAAAATCGATAACTTATCCATGTGTTGATATTTGTCTTTATAAATGTTGTAAGTTTGCTTTTATTGTGTAAACAACGCTATATTTAATAATCTTTAACAAAGTTAGATGAATTTATCGTCTACCAATAAACTCAAGAATATCAATGATCCGGTTTATGGGTTTGTCACCATTCCCAATGCGCTGGTTTATGACGTTATTGAACATCCATTTTTTCAGCGTTTACGCAGGATCAAACAGCTTGGCTTGACCTATTACACCTATCCTTCGGCACTTCATACCAGGTTTCAGCATGCTCTTGGAGCCATGCACCTCATGGGTTTGGCTATAGGAGTTCTGCGTTCCAAAGGGATTGAAATCACAGAGGAGGAGGCAGAAGGGGTGAATCTTGCCATTCTTTTGCATGACATTGGTCATGGGCCTTTTTCCCATACGCTGGAAAAGACCATTGTCAAGGATCTAACCCACGAAGATCTCTCGAAGTTATTTATCGCGGCACTGAACCAGGAATTTGACGGACGGTTGACCCTTGCCTACCAGATCTTCATGGATCAATATCCAAAAAAATTCTTACATCAACTCGTTTCGAGTCAACTTGATATGGATCGTCTCGATTACCTGGCCCGTGACAGTTTTTTTACAGGAGTTGCTGAGGGGGTGATAAGTTATGACCGGATCATCAAAATGCTGACGGTTGTCGATGATGAACTGGTTGTTGAAGCCAAAGGGATCTATTCCATTGAAAAATTCCTGATTTCCAGACGATTGATGTATTGGCAAGTTTACTTGCATAAAACCGTGATCGCTGCCGATCAAATGTTGATCAATTTATTAAAAAGAGCAAAATATTTAGGGGAACAGGGAACTCCGCTATTTGCAACGCCTGCTTTCAACAGGTTTTTACAGGGGAATCCATCAAAAGAGGAGGTAATGGCTTCACGAGAATGGCTGGAATGTTTTGCCCGGTTGGATGATTTTGATGTCTTTGCTTCTGTGAAAGCATGGGTTGACCACCCCGACCGCATCCTGTCGACTTTGTGTGATGCTTTGATAAATCGACGGCTTTTCCGGGTAGAAATGCAAACCAACTCCTTTGATTCAGGGTATATTGACAAAATCAGACAGAAAACATGTACGCAATATAACCTGAATCATGAAGAGACTGAATATTTTTTTACAGATGATAAAGTTGAAAACAAGGCTTACAATCCCTGTCATGACCGGATCATGATCAAAGGAAAAAATGAAGAGATGTTGGATATCTCCCTGGCTTCCGAGCAACTGAATATTGCCGTTTTACCCACCACGGTAAGCAAGTATTTGTTATGCTATCCAAAAAACATAATAGTTTAAGCATCTGTTAGTTAAAAAATATTCTCCTGCTTCTAAGATTTTTTTTAATAACTTGCGCAGTTTTTAAAAAATATGGAATTTACTGCTAATCAAATTGCTGGTTTTTTAAATGGCACCATAGAAGGTGATCCGACTATTAAAGTTTCAAATCTTTCGAAAATTGAAGATGGCCATCCTGGCACGATGACTTTTTTAGCCAATCCAAAATATGTTCCTTTTATTTACACCACCCACGCTTCTGTTGTTGTTGTAAATCATGATTTTATTCCATCCCAGCCCGTTTCTTGTACACTGATACGGGTAACCGATTCTTACAGTGCCTTCGCCTCTTTGTTAGCGATGTTCAATCAGACGAAAGCCACTCCTTCCGGAATTTCATCTTTATGTTTCATATCTCCATCTGCAAAAATGGGTTCCGGTTTTTCTGCCGGGGCTTTCAGTTATTTAGGAGAAGAGGTTGTGGTGGGAGATAACGTCTATATTCATCCCCAGGTTTATGTTGGAAATCATGTTATCATTGGTGATGACACAGTTTTATATCCTGGGGTCAGGATATATGCAGATTGTGTAATCGGGAAAAACTGTACACTACATTCGGGTGTCATTATTGGGTCCGATGGGTTTGGATTTGCTCCTCACAGCGACAATCTTTACCAAAAGATCCCCCAGGTGGGAAATGTAATCCTCGAAGACAATGTAGAAGTGGGATCAAATACTACAATTGATAGGGCCACCATGGGATCGACCATTCTTCACACAGGGGTAAAACTTGATAACCTTATCCAGGTTGCTCACAATGTTGAGATTGGTGAAAACACGGTGATTGCAGCCCAAAGTGGAATTTCCGGATCAACCAGGATCGGAAAAAACTGTATGATCGGAGGGCAGGTTGGGATTGTCGGACATATCGTGATCGCCGACGAGGTTAAGATTGGAGCCGGATCGGGGGTTGAAGCCAGCATACCACAGAAGGGAGCAATCGTTCTTGGCGCTCCGGCCATTGAAATTGGGAAAGCCAGAAGGAATTTCATCTATTGGCGAAAACTTGATGAAATTGTAAAAAAAGTATATGCCCTTGAAAAGCAAATAAATAAATCACATGAGTGAAAAACAACAAACAATCAAATCTCAGATAAGCATTTCAGGTGTAGGGTTACATACCGGGAAGGAAGTGGAAATTACTTTCAAACCAGCTCCTGAAAATTATGGTGTTAAATTCCGTCGTATCGATCTCCCGGCATCTACATTAGTAGATGCTGATGTAGACAATGTGGTTGACACCTCCCGTGGAACAAGTCTTGAGCAGGATGGAGTACGTATTGACACGGAAGAACATGTCCTTGCTGCCCTTTCAGGTCTTGAAATCGACAATGTTCTGGTAGAGATGAATCAGTCGGAAACCCCGATCCTCGATGGAAGTTCACGGTTATATGTAGAAGCGTTGCAATCGGCAGGTATAGTTGAACAAAAAGCGCTGCGGAAATATTTCGAACTCACTTCCAATGTTACCTATACAAATCCGGAGAAAAAAGTTGAGATGATTGCCATCCCTTCTAAAGATTTCCGGGTATCGGTAATGATCGATTATGAATCCAAAATATTACAATCACAAAACGCTACCCTTTACAACATAAACCAGTTCCAGAAAGATTTTTCCTCTTGCCGGACTTTTGTCTTTCTTCATGAGCTGGAGTACCTGATCAATAACAACCTGATCAAAGGAGGCGATTTGAGCAATGCTATTGTGTTCGTCGACCGTTTAGTTTCCCGTAAAGAATTAGATCACCTTGCACAATTATTTCATAAACCCAAAGTTGAAGTTCTCAAAGAGGGGATTCTGAATAACTTAGAATTGCAATTTCCCAACGAACCGGCGCGACATAAACTGCTTGATGTAATCGGAGATCTTTCCCTGATTGGGATGCCTTTGAAAGCTCATATCATCGCTACCCGTCCGGGTCATCAATCGAATGTAGAGTTTGCGCGATTGATTAAAAAACAACTTAAAAAAGAAAAACGCAGTGTTGACATCCCTAAGTTCGATTTGAATAAAACCCCACTTTATAATATTAACCAGATCAAGAACATTCTTCCTCACCGCCCGCCTTTTCTCTTTATTGACCGTATTCTTGAAATGGGATCCGATTATGTAGTAGGGCTTAAAAATGTAACCATGAATGAACCATTTTTTGTGGGTCATTTTCCGGATGAGCCGGTAATGCCAGGGGTCATTCAGATTGAAGCCATGGCACAAACCGGTGGCATTTTAGCGTTAAGTACGGTCGATGACCCGCAAAACTACAACACCCTCTTTGTTAAAATCGAGAATGTAAAATTCCGTCAACGGGTAGTCCCTGGCGATACGATTGTTTTCTTTAATCAATTGAATGGTCCTATTCGACGCGGTTTAGTCTGCATGAAGGGAGTCGCATACGTAGGAAACAAAATCGTGATGGAAGCAGAAATGATGGCCCAGATTCAACGAAAATAAAATTCAAGATGAACCAACCTTTAGCATACGTAAATCCACAGGCAAAAGTCGCCGCCAATGTAGTAATCGAACCCTTTGTATCGATCGATAAAAATGTAATCATTGAAGAAGGAACCTGGATCGGACCCAATGTGACCATTATGGAAGGCGCCCGCATTGGTAAAAACTGTAAAATTTTTCCTGGCGCTGTAATTTCCGCAGTCCCCCAGGACCTTAAATTTGCAGGAGAAGAAACCATTGTGAAAATAGGGAACAATGTTACGATTCGTGAATTTGTGACCATCAACCGGGGAACAAAAGCCAGTTATGAAACCGTAGTCGGTGACAACTGTTTGCTAATGGCTTATGTTCATATCGCTCACGATTGTGTGATCGGAAATAACGTCATTCTGGGCAATAGCTCTGCTTTGGCTGGTCATATTTTCATTGATGACTGGGCTATTCTAGGAGGGGTTGTCGCTGTTCATCAGTTTGTTCATGTTGGTGCCCATACCATGGTTGGAGGAGGCTCTCTGGTTAGAAAAGACATCCCCCCATTTACCAAAGCTGCACGGGAACCCATTTCCTATGTAGGTGTTAATTCGATCGGCTTACGACGTCGTGGATTTAGCGCAGAAAGGATCACTCAGATTCAGGATATTTACCGGATTATCTATCTCAAGGGATATAATGTTTCACAAGCTGTCGAATATATTGAAGCCGATATTCCGGCTACTCCCGAACGCGATGAAATCCTATCATTTATTTCCAATTCAAGCCGGGGTATCATGAAGGGATACGCCAAAGTCAGAGAGAAGCAATCAGACAAGACATAAATCCTGATGCGGATTGAGCTTCAACATATCGGAAAGAAATTCAATTCCGAGTGGATTTTTCGCAATATTTTCTTTCTTTTTGAAGAACAGCGCATCTCCGCTATACTTGGACGTAATGGTTCCGGTAAATCAACGTTACTTCAGATTGTTGCCGGAAATCTTCATCCTACCGAAGGTCGGATTGTTTATACTTACAGGGGCAAAGACATTACCAATGATAACATTTTCAAATATCTGGCAATGGTGGCACCCTACCAGGAACTAATTGAGGAATTCACAATCAGGGAAATGCTTTCGTTTCATTTTTCATTCAAATCTTACCTATCGGGATATTCTCATGAAAAAGCCATCGATCTTCTTGGTTTTTCAAGTATTAAACACAAATCTATCCATCAACTCTCGTCGGGGATGAAACAACGGGTTAAACTTGTCCTTGCATTATTGAGTGATGTCCCATTGCTTCTTTTGGATGAACCCACGATGAATCTTGACAAGGGAGGGATTGACTGGTATCTTGACCTGATACAACAATTGGGAAAGCGTAGGACCATTATAATCTGCTCAAACATGCACCAAACCGAATCGGCCTTTGCCGATACCAACCTGCAAATCGAAAACTATTAGTTTTGATTCAATTTCTTACTCCTGACTAATTGAATTAATTGTGTGCCACGAAATAATATTCGGTACTCTTTTCAAAACAGATTTTGAATTCGGAATCAGTAAGAGGAGGATTACCCTTAAGATAACCTTTCAGGGTGGAAATTTTCTGTCCGCACTCAGCGGAGATAAATTGGAATAAATGTTCGGGTTTTGATTCATAAAAATCAGCAGCGCCAAGACCAAATTCAAAGATAAGGATAGGATGGCACCGTTGAATGGTTTTTTTTGCCCCTTTGATCACTTGAAATTCTGCTCCCTCTACATCAATTTTGATCAATCGGACATTTGCTTCTGGAGGAATCATGTTGTCAAGGAGATCGGTCTTGACTGAAATTTGTTCGATATGAACGTGTTTCCCGTCGTACTCGCGTTTTTTTATTCCGCTATAAGCCGGGGCATTGAGGACATGTTGAAAGTTGGTGACCCCGGTTTTGTCATATAGTGCAGTAGGAAAAATTGTTACCGAGGGATCGTTATGATACTTTTCAGTAAGTGCACGAAAGAGTTCCGGGATGGGTTCAAATCCATATTTTCGGCCAGAAGGAGAACCTTCAATCATCAAGTCAAGGATCTCTCCTTTATGGCATCCAATATCAATACAGTCGGAATCCGGCTTTAGTGTTTGTTTAATTATTTGCCGGGTATATGCATCATATCGCTGATTCCGTGTAACAGAAATGTGCAGTAGCGCCAAGATTCGTTTCAAGAGTTGTTTCATCAGCCGGAATAGACCTCATTTTCTTTGCTGCCGCAAAATTACACATTTAATTAAAGAATTTTAATTATTTTTGTAGCCCGTTAATGAATTCAATCATCAAAAAATTTATATGGCGACAACAGCAGATATCAGAAATGGTCTGGTCATCGAATTTAATAATGATTTATACAGCATTGTTGAATTTCAACATGTAAAACCCGGCAAAGGTCCTGCCTTTATCCGTACGAAGTTAAAAAATCTGAAACATGGACGCGTGATTTCCAACACGTTCGATTCGGGGGCGAAAATTGAGATCGCACGGGTTGAGCGTCGGAAATACCAGTTTCTTTATAAAGAAGGGACAGATTATCATTTTATGAATATCGAGAATTTTGAACAAATTTATATTCCGGCTGAACTCATTAGTGCTCCACAATTTTTAAAAGAGGGACAGGAAGTTGAAATTCTTTTTCATGTTGATACGGAATCAGCCCTCACCTGCGAGTTGCCACCCTTTGTCATTCTGAAAATTACCTATACCGAACCTGGTATGCGTGGAAATACCGCAACCAACACGCTAAAAGATTGCACTGTTGAAACCGGTGCCATTGTGAAAGTTCCGTTATTCATCGAAGCAGGAGAGACCATCAAGGTTGATACACGGACCGGAGATTATTCAGAACGGGTAAAAGTATGAAATTTCCAAATCCAATAAAATTATCAGACCTTGCTGATTTGCTGAAAGCAAAACCAGTCGGAAATCCAGATTTTTCTGTCACAGGAATGAATGAAATCCACATGGTAGAAGCCGGTGACCTGACTTTCGTTGATCATCCGAAATATTATGCAAAGGCAATGAATTCAAAGGCCACCACGATTCTCATTAACAAAGAAGTGGAATGTCCGGATGGGAAAGCCTTGCTGATTTGTGAAAAACCCTTTGATGCATACGTTTCTTTGGCTTTACGATTTAGGCCTTTTGAACCTGCTGTTGGCATGATCAGCGAATCCGCTGTCATCGGCGCAGGAACAATAATCCAGCCGGGGGCTTTTATTGGAAACCATGTAACCATTGGAGAAAAGTGTATTATTCATGCCAACGCTACCATTTATGATCATACGGTAATTGGCGACCGCGTCATCATTCATTCCGGAGCCGTGTTAGGCGCTGATGCTTATTACTTCCAACGACGTCCCGAGGGATGGAAAAAACTCGAATCCTGTGGTCGTGTTGTGATTGAAAACGATGTAGAAATCGGGGCTGTCACCACAATCGATAAAGGAGTTTCAGGAGATACAACGATTTCCTTTGGAACCAAGATCGACAACCATGTACAGATCGGTCACGACACCAAGGTGGGGTGCCACTGCCTGATCGGCGCACATTGTGCCATCGCCGGAGTTACAATCATTGAGGATGACGTAATTTTATGGGCCCGGGTTTCTGTAAATAAAGATCTCGTAATTGGTAAAAAAGCCATTGTTCTGGCTATGTCGGGAGTGGATAAATCACTCGATGGCGGAAAAACTTACTGGGGTATCCCAGCTGATGATCCCCGAAAAAAGTGGCGTGAATTGGTTGCCTTAAAACAACTACCTGATTTTTTGACCGGAAAAACCCATTAATCTAATCATTTCGCTTTTTCGCTGTCTTTTTTCTTCGCATATAAGTCAAGCGCAACAATAGCAGCCATAAATCCCCATACTGGAACAGACGCTTTATCGGTATCCAGGAAATTATTCATAATCCCGTGAATAAAATAGGTCATTAACGCGAGCATAAGGGAAAGGCTTATTCCCCGAACCTCACCATCCTCAGAACGACGGTAAACCCTCATGGCAGTGATGATAAATGTGATAACCAGCGCAAATACCAGTAACATCCCGATCAATCCCTGTTCTGCTAAAGGGCCAATATACTCGCTATGGGCATTCCCTTTATCTCCAGCATTGGTGCTGATCAATGTTTTCTCTTCCGATCGTTGGAATGGAGCATATTCAAACTGATACGTTCCTGGGCCATAACCGAAAACAGGCCGGTCTTGAAACATCCGAATGGCAGATTGCCAGCGATTGATCCGTTCTAAATTGGAATTATCGGTAGATATATTGGAGATGGAACGGAGATGTTCAATATAATTGGCAGAGGGCCCCTGACGATTTTTCTCCAACCGATCAAATATTTCAGAAGAAAATATAAAAAAAACAGAACCCATAACCAGAATAGAAAAGAGTATCCATTTGAACTTAATTTTAAAAAGCACAATAAGGAACACTATCAAGGCAAAGGTCAAACTTAGCCATGCAGCTCTTGAATAGGAAAGTACCAAAGCTATGATCAGAACAACCAGCACGATAAAGGAGAAAAAACGGGTGGAAGGGGAATATTTACGATTGAAGGAAAAGCAGCAGAATAAGGGAATAAAAAGGGCAAGGATCGCACCGTAAGCGGTATGGTCATTATAAAAAGGTTCCATCACCCAATGTCCGGCCTGTTCATCAAATCCCCACAGTGAATGGTTATAAGTAGTATAGACAATCACCCCGAGAAGTGGCAAGGTATACATCCAAACAAACACCTTGATGTTTGAGGATTTCTTAAACAATTGAACACCTAACAAATAAAAAGGAACAACAAACCATAAACGAGCCAGCAAATGCTTAAAGGACACAATAGGAATCTGACTCGTAAAACAGGTGATTAACATCCAAACCAGTTGTAATCCAATAATCAGGGTAAGTGGGTGCCTCCAGATTTTTCCGTCCAGATTATTATCGTATACCATTTTAACAATGAAAATCAACAATACACCGAACATCAGGGGTTCGGAGGGGATAGAAATACCAACATTGAAATCAAATTGAGTAATATTGATTGCAATCGGAGTTAAAAAAGTAATAAGAAATAGAATTTTATCAAGGGAAAAAAAATAGAGATAAAGGATGACCAAAAAGATCGGAAGAAGTAATAACCAATAAATTTCACGGTAAACATAATAGCAGTTAAAGCCAATAAAAACAGCACAGATCACATAAAGGATGGTAATCCGAACATTGGATCCCACCAAATAGCTTTTAATTTCGGCTAATTTCTCTTTCATTCCTTATTTGACAAACTTTTGAATTTACTTCTTTCGATCACGCCAATGATCAGAACAGCTAAAAAGAAGGCAGAAAAAGTACTTAATACGACAATCAGCCAACGAATGGGATAGGCTTTCTTGTCAGCTACAAAAGGTTTGCTTAATACATTAACATAGGTAAAATTCCGGTTATAATCGAGAACAGCACGATCATAATCCAGTTTAAGGGTACTGTAATCTTTTGCTTCTGCTAACATCAGGTTTGAAAGCATTTCCCGTTCTCCTCCTTTTTCTTCCAGATTTTTCTTCAGTTTTGCTACTTCTCTGGATTTCACTGATGAACCTCCGGAGCCCAAAAATGCACGCATTAACTCTCTGGTTTGATTTGGAAAATCGAGCAATCCATATTTTGTTCCGAGTTCCATAGCCCGTTGTTGAATGGAATCTAGTTCCATCTTTTTTGAATTTGTAATTAACCTGTAATTATTAACCACTTCCAGAAATTTTTCCTTGTGTAGATTTTTGATTTTGACGTTATAGGCATCCATCATAGCATTGATCAGATCGCGTGCCATGATGGGGTCTTGATCCCGGATTTCAATCTCTACTGCACCGTATGGTGTTTTACTAATATTTACACGTTGGCTATATTCCCACACCAATGTACTTTCAAAGTGTTTATAACTCGAATCGATGCCCCAATGCTTTGCAAGATTGAATTTTTTCACCAGCGTATCTCTGATATCGCGCGACTGAAAGATCTGAACACTTTGCTCTGTTTCACTTTCATCGGAATAGGGAGAAATGTTCGATGGATAGAGTACAGCGTTGGATTTGTAAAGGGGAGTGATAAAAATGGGACTAGAGAATAAAATAGATAGAAGGATTGCGGCAACCACCACCACCCCGAGTTGAATCTTCCATTTCAACATGGTTTCTATAATATTCTTACTGCTAAAGAAATTATCCATAGGATAGGTTTTTTCTTTTGAATTTAATTATTGGCTAAGATATATTAAGACTGTCCCAAAAGGAACTTTTTATGGGTATTATATGTTGTAATTTTATCCATAACCATAATCACAATTATAGCAAGGAAAAGAGATGAGAAAGTAGAGACCAAAACAATCAGCCAGCGAACGGGATAGGACTTTTTTTCGGCTTTGAAGGCATCGCTTACAACAAATTTTTGAGGTAAACTCTCTTCGGCATCTACTTTAGCTTCCTTGTATTTTGACTGCAATAAGGTAAGTTGTTCGGTTTTAAATTCGAGTGAGTTCTTAAGAGACATATAAATACCGCCATATTTTCCCAACACATCTAATTTTTTCTGTAAGGCTGCCTGGGCTGTTTTATTCCCATTCATAAGGGCGATGGCATATTGCTGATTCAACACCTGTGATTGATAATCCACATCATTGACTCCCAGGCTCCCCAGGGTTATAATTGAATCGACAATCGTTTCGACTTCCGATTTCAATGAATTGTATTCTGCTTCCACAACTTTAAATCCTTTCACGGAGCGCTGTCTCATCATATCATTTTTTACGGAATCAAGAAGAGAAGCAATGGTATTGGCAATATCGGCAGCCATCTGAGGATCGGTATCATACACAGAAATTTGAACTGCCATGAATTCAGTACGGCGAAAAGTAATGTTGTTATCGTATTCTTTGAAAAGATCGGAATATTTAAACTTTGAGGTGCTATCGATGTCGTAATGCTTCATCAGGTTGAATTTGGTCATCACCCGATTGCGGATTTTATTGGAATTTAAAATCTGAAGTAGTTGCTCAGCCTGATTATCCTCCCCAAAAGCAGTAATATCCTGCCCTTTGGTCGATTGTTCCGTAAGCAATGACCTTGAAATTGAACTGCTGCTGGCTGGAAACATAATAACCGTCGATTTATATTTGGGTGTGATAAACCAGGGCAAGGAAAAAAACCAGGATCCAAACAGGGCGATCAGGAGAACAATGAACAATGGCTTACGCCATTTATAGAGAAAGATAACAATATTCGAAGAATCGAAATCCTCTCCTTTTTTGATATTATCAATCATAGGAACAAAATCAAAATTGTTGTCAAAGGTAAAAATTATACGTAAGATTCCAAAGGAAGTTACAAGGAGCAAGGGAAATGATTATCGCTCCTGGCGGAAAATATTAATAATGGAACTAAAGCTCCAAAGACGAAGTAAGAAAGCCAAGAGAATCGAACTCAGGATCATAAGGGAAAAATTCCCCAACCAATCTTTTCCTGCTGAAAGGAAGGACCAATCTATGTAATAAACACGCGATAGCATATTGAAACAAATCACTCCAATGAAAAACAGGAGCAAAGTGAGTAAGTACTTATAATTAATGGTGAATTTAAACACTCGTTGAACCAAGATCACCTGAACAATTGCCGTAGTGAACTGAGTGGCCAGGCTTGATACAGCAGAACCGACTGCCATAAAACGAGGGATTAAAATGAAATTGAGGGTAAGATTGATCAGTAATCCCGAAAATGCCAGAATATTTAATTGCTTCAGGTTGCCATTCACTGTGAGTAGCGTTCCAAAAATGTAAGTAGAGGATACTGCCAAAAAACCAAGAATAAGAAGTTGAAATACATTGGTTGATTGTTGAATATGGGTTTTATACAACAAATTCATTATATCGAAACTGTAGAAAAATGAGCCACAGGAAACGATGACAGCCAAAGTAAAAATCAGGGTGAATGACAATTTCAACATTTGATCTACAGCCTGGTGTTTTTTAATCATTTTCGAGAATATCGGAATCAATAAAACCGAAAACAGATAAGCTATCATGTTTGCTGCATCAAGAAGTCGGAAACCCGAAGCATAAATTCCGGCCTGCTCATTTCCCATTTTTTTTGGCAACAGGCTTTCGAGCATCACCGGATCAAGTCGGTTGTAAAAAGTCATTAATAACACCAAAAGTGCAAAGGGAAAACTTTGTTTCATAATCATCAGCGAAAAAGGCCAGTTCCAGCTTAATTTTTTGAACCGGGCCTTTTTAACTACAATAGCAAAAGCAATCAGCGCAGTAATTAAGTATGCAGCAGTTTGGCAATAAACAAACCATTCGATGCGGAAACGGGCTCCTGTAAAGTGTCCCGACAACAATGCACCACAAAAAAAGATCATCAGCAAACGATCCAGCACAGAAAGAACACTCTCCGTTTTAAACATCAGAAATCCTGAAATGTTTGACCGTAAGTACAAAATGAACGAGAGTAAAAACTGGTTGAGTGCAAGCCAGGCTAAAAGTTTTAGCTGATCCGCGTTATAGCGGAGGATCAGCGCAACTAAAAAGGTGATGGATACATAAACGAGCCCCAATAGAAGCTTCATCACCAGCAATCCAGAAAAGTGTTTGTTCAGCAGATGGTTATTCTGAGCAATATTCCGGTTATTGAAATTGGTAATTCCAACATCAAGTAGAATATTAAAAAGAAAGGAAAAATTTAGAATTACGGAATAAAAACCGTAATCGCCAACGCCAACAATTCTCTGTACATTCAGGTCAATCCCAAAAATCCATATCGGTTTTACGAGTAGATTCAGAAAAAGAAGCAAGCCCAGGTTTGTCAGGAACTTCCGCTGCATGGACTAAGAATAAAAAGTTATCAGGATAGGAACACTTCATGATAACTCAAAAAATATTCAGATATTTGCTTCAAAGTTAATAAAATTAATGAACATCGCTGTTAACACCCGGTTACTCATTCAGAATAAACTTGAAGGGATTGGTTGGTTTACGTATGAATCGCTAAAAAGGATCACCAAGCAACATCCAGAACACCATTTTTATTTCATTTTTGATCGGGAATATCACCCCGATTTCATTTTTTCAGATAACATCACTCCCATTATCCAATTTCCACAAGCCCGGCATCCGGCGCTATATTACCTTTGGTTTGAAGGAGCTATGCCCAAACTGTTAAAGAAATTGAACCCCGATCTTTTTCTTTCACCCGACGGGTTTTTATCGCTTCGTACCTCCGTGAAATCGATGGCAGTTTTTCATGATCTCAATTTTGAACACTATCCTCAGGATATTCCCTTCTGGACACGTCGATATTACCGGCAATATTTTCCAAAATATGCAGCCAAGGCAGTGCGGATTGCTACCGTTTCAAATTATTCCAAAGAAGATATCATCAAGCAATATCATGTCGCACCCAACAAAGTTGATGTGGTATATAACGGAACTAACGATGCTTATCATCCCCTCGCTACAGAGAAAAAGGAAAAAGTACGGGAAGAATTTTCTGCCGGCCTCCCCTATTTTGTCTGCATTGGCTCATTACACCCGAGAAAAAACCTGGCCAACCTTTTCAGAGCATTCGACCTGTTTAAGAAATCCAATCCGTCAGAAGTTAAATTGCTGATTGTCGGAGCCCGGAAATGGTGGACCCGGGATATCGATTTTGCTTACAACAAAATGGTCTTTTCTGATGATGTTATTTTTACCGGACGGCTTGACATCAATGAACTTTCAGACGTTTTGGGTTCGGCCCTCGCCCTGACATACGTTTCTTATTTTGAGGGATTTGGAATCCCAATCGTTGAAGCATTCCGGTGTGAAGTACCGGTAATTACCTCCAATGTGACTTCCATGCCGGAGGTGGCCGGTGATGCAGCTTTATATGTCAATCCTTTCGATCCGGAATCCATCGCCGAAGCGCTTTACAAAGCTTATCAATACGATAGTATACGAAAGGAATTGATTGTCCGGGGGAATCGGCGTAAAGACCTTTTTTCCTGGCAACAAACCGCCGATCACTTATGGGAATCGATAGAAAAAGCCATTAAATCCTGATTTTATGAATGTCCTTTTGCTTGGTTCGGGCGGTCGTGAACATACACTGGCCTGGAAGATTGCCCAAAGTTCACTGCTCTCTCATTTGTACATTGCTCCCGGGAACGCCGGAACCCTTGAGAAAGGAACCAACCTTCCTCTATCCGTCAACGATTTTCAGGGAATTAAAGAAGCCGTTCTGTCTCATTGCATCGGAATGGTTGTTGTTGGGCCCGAAGACCCATTGGTAAACGGCATTCATGATTTTTTCCTTGCAGATCAGGAACTGCACAACATTCCGGTAATCGGCCCCACCCGCAAAGGAGCCATGTTAGAAGGGAGTAAGGATTTTGCCAAACAGTTTATGTTGAGGCATGCAATCCCTACTGCCGCCTATAAAACCTTTACGTTAACCTCACTTCCAGCCGGAATTGAATTTTTAACCTCATTACGTCCCCCTTATGTTTTAAAAGCCGATGGTCTTGCTGCCGGAAAAGGAGTAATCATTTGTTCAACCCTGGAGGAGGCAAAAAAAGAATTCACTGCCTTGTTGCAGGAATCAAAATTTGGGTCTGCATCTCAAAAAGTAGTGGTAGAAGCGTTTCTTTCGGGCATTGAATTATCCATGTTTATTCTTACGGATGGGAAAAACTATATCATTCTCCCTGAGGCTAAGGATTATAAAAAAATAAGAGAAGGTGATCAGGGCCCAAACACCGGTGGAATGGGATCCATCTCTCCTGTCTCTTTTGCCGATCCTGTATTCATAAAAAAAGTGGAAGAACGGATTATTCAGCCAACCATGAAAGGCTTGCTTTCTGAGGGTATCGATTACCAAGGATTCCTCTTTTTCGGATTGATGAATGTTCAGGGGAATCCGTATGTCATTGAATATAATTGCCGGATGGGTGATCCTGAGACCGAATCGGTCATTCCCCGAATACAAAACGACATTTTAAAACTTTTCCGAGCAGTAGCCCATCGTTGCCTGGAAGAGGAAACCCTTATTGTAGACCCCCGCTCCACGGCTACTGTCATGCTGGTTTCAGATGGTTATCCCGGTACTTATGAAAAAGGAAAAATCATTACCGGCGAAGATCAGGTTGAAAGCAGTCTGATATTCCATGCAGGGACAGTGTCATTGCAAGATCCAAAATCGATAGTTACCAATGGTGGTCGTGTAATTGCTGTCACCTCTTATGGAGCTACCATGAAGGAAGCGCTCACAACCTCATACCGGAATGCAAAAAAGATCAGTTTTGAAGGTAAAACCCTTCGTAGAGATATCGGTTTCGATCTATAAAAATGTTCATCAAATTCTTTAAATCCAGTTTCTTTACTCAATATCTCGTGATCACGGTGATTGGGATCCTGTTATGGACCAACGCTTTTATCAATCCCCCGGAAATGCCAATGCCCGATGGACCGGTTCCGCTTTATGAGATGGTTTACAAGTGGCTCCATGATCTTCCCTTTGTATCTACCTTGCTGGCTTTTCTTCTGGTATGTGGAGAGACTTACGGATTGACCCTGATTCTTAATAAGCATGAACTCATTCAGAAAAATTCTTCCCTTTCGGCACTAATTTTTCTTGTTCTTATGAGTATTTTACCCGAGATGCTGACCCTTAATCCAATTAATATCTGCATTTTTTTCATGATCCTGATGATTCACCATTTGCTAATCCTTTATAATAAGCCCGAACATCTCGACCGGGCTTTCGGACTGGGATTTTTCACTGCTCTGGCGGGCATGTTCTATATTCCTTTTCTCCTCTGGTTTGGCTTAATTATCATCGGCTTTATCCTTTACAGTTCAGGTCATTGGAGGGAATGGGTTGCAGCGCTGATCGGTCTGGTTACCCCATTTTTATATCTGAGCGTTTTCTATTTTTGGAATGATGAACTTTTTGTTAAGGCCTTCGAATATCCTGATTTTTTCAGGCACATTCTGTTTTTTCCAAATCCTTTTTCACTCGATTTTTGGGTATTGGGTGGAATTATTATACTGGTTTCTCTTTGGGGGATTTATAGAATCTGGATGGGCCCTATTGAAAAAACAGTAGAACTTCGTGTTAAAAGCAGCATTTTTCTTTGGATGCTCATATTTACAATAGCAACGGCAGTTTATTCTCGTTCTCTGGCCATTTACCATCCCTTGTTAGCTGCCCCGTCATTCACAATGATCATCTCTTCTTTGTTGTTTGGCCTCCGTAAAAAGAAATTGGTAGAAATTGTATTGCTGATTTTTTTTCTGATGGTATTAACAAATAACCTTGTTCTTCATCCTCTTTTGACACTTGGCAAATAAGATGCTTCCGAGTCATTATACCGATAATCTTATTGAAGCAGGTTGTGATGAAGCCGGAAGAGGTTGTTTGGCTGGTCCGGTGTTTGCAGCTGCTGTCATTCTGCCCCGTGATTTCCGCGATGAAACCATCAACGATTCTAAAATGCTTTCAGAAAAACAGCGCACCCGATTGCGGGGGGTCATTGAAGCCAATGCAATAGCCTGGGCGGTGGGAATTGTCTCTCCGTCCACCATCGATGAAATCAATATTCTCAATGCCTCCTTCCTGGCTATGCATAAAGCGATAGATCAACTTCAAGTTAGGCCACAGATACTGCTAATCGACGGGAACCGTTTCAACCCATATAACAAAATACCCCATCTTTGTATCGTAAAAGGGGATGCAAAATTCCTCTCCATTGCCGCTGCTTCCATATTGGCAAAAACTTGGCGCGATGAATACATGATTAAACTCGCTGCAGAATTCCCAGTTTATGATTGGTCCCACAACAAAGGATATCCTTGTAAAAAGCACCGGGAAGCCATTGCCCGTATGGGAATCACTCAACATCACCGGAAAAGTTTTCGATTGGCAGAACAATTGAAATTTCCATTTTGAAATTGTGACTTTCAATTGTCATTTGTCAATTTTACCCTACCTTTGCTTTGCTTTTTACCTGAAAGCTGTTCATGAAAAATCTGAGGATATTCTTCTTCACTCTTACTGCATTAGTTTTGGTTTTGGGATTATCGTGGTTAGGCTACCTTTTATACCAACGGACAAGACAACCCAATGAATCTCCTTTCAATGCAGTTCCGGGAAATACAGCGCTGATTATAAAGCTAAACAAGGCCGGAAATCTGCTTGAGGAGCTCAACAGATCCAATCTTCTTTGGAAAGCCCTGGTTCGTTTTCCCGGGATAGAGACAGTGCGGAATGAGTTGCATTTTGTAGACTCTGCCAGCCGGAAAAATCCAAAGATCAATAAAATTCTTCAGCAATATCCGATATTAATCTCGATTTCGCTTAGCGGACGCGACAAATTTGCAGCGCTGTACCTGACTTCTGTCAACGCAAGCAATGCTGAATCTACCATTGTCGATTTTGTTACGGAAATGGCCGGGAATAAAGCGATTCTTACGGAAACTCCATATTTTACCACGCAGCTTCACCGTGTTCAGATCAAAGGCAGCCGTGATGCGTTCTATTTTTCTGTTCTTAAAGGTGTTTTCGTTGCCAGTTTCCGGGCTGATCTGGTAAAAAAAGCGATCGATCGGTTATCCCTCAACACCCCGCTTGCAACCTCAACTGGATTTCGAATGGTAGAAGCCTCCTCGGGGAAAAAAGTAGATGCCAATGTATATGTCAATTATCGTTTCTTTTCTCTCGTTCTTTCGCAGATTACACGGGATGATGTTCTGCCCGACCTGCTTAAATTTGCCTACTTTGCCGATTGGAGCGGACTCGATCTCCTGATAAAAAAGGATGAACTGATCTTTAATGGAATAACGGTCGCTACCGATAGTAACCAACAGTTTCTCTCATTATTTTCAAATCAGAAACCACAAAAAATAACGATTGCTTCCATCATGCCTGAACAAACACTCTATTTTACAGCTTATGGATGGAGTGATCCTACAGATTTCAGTGAACGATTCCAGAACCGGACACCCCGGGAAGAGAGTTTTGCCGGAGTTCAGAATCCCGTAGCCACGTTATACGAACAATATCAGGTAAATATCGGAGATTATATTCTTCCCTGGATAGGTACTGCAGGAGGAATTTTCGTAATACATGACCAAAAAGCAAGTACTGATTTATCCTTTGCAGCATTCAAATGTACTGATACCCTTGTTGCTGCCAAACATTTACGATTGTTATCCAAAGCAACCGGGATTCGAATGGATTCTATCCTTTTTAAAGGGCACCGGATATATAAAATGGCTTTGCCCGGGTTTTTCCCGGCATTGTTCGGTGATCTATTCAACAAAGTAGATCCAAAATATTTCACCTTTCTGAATGAGTTTGCTGTTTTTAGTCAACAATTGACCGACTTGGAAGGGATCATTGAATCATATCAGGGAGGCTCTACTTTGGCGAAAGATAAGGTGTATGCTGATTTTGCTGACGACTTCAATGAAAAATCAAATGTCTACTGCTTCTTTAATACCCGGAATGCAATCCATTCATTACAAAAAATGTTGAATCAGGAGCTCTCTGATCAAATGAATCCGGTGATGGATAGCATCCGAAAATTTGAATCGGTGGCCTTTCAGTATAGCAACATGGAGGGTCTTTTTTATTCCAGCATTGTTCTGCGATATGATCCTAATTTGGGAAAAGAAGGGCCTCTCCAGTGGCAAACCAAGCTGGACACTACAATTTCAGGGCATCCCCGCATTATTCCCATCACAACAACGGGTGATTTTGCTGTGGCAGTTACCGATATCGCACACAACCTCTATCTCATTACCCCAGATGGAAGAATCAGTTGGAAGTTACATATTATGGGAAAGTTCATGGGAGAAATATATACTATTCGTTCACCCGGAAATGATTCTCTTTCCCTTCTTTTTAATACAGATACCCACCTTTATTTGATTCATTCCAATGGACAGTTTTCTTCCAATTTCCCCATGCGATTTCCCATGCATGCCACAAATGGATTGACCTTAGTAGAATCGGGCAAATCAAACAAATATAACATCCTGGTTGCCTTCCAGGATAACCGGGTTTATAATTTCACCCTCGATGGCCATTCTGTATCGGGGTGGACCCGACCTGATCTGAAGGAAGAAATCAATACTCCGATTCAATTTTTCAACAAAGGCGGGACAACCTATTATTTGGTCACCGGAGACAAGGGTCATGCGCTAATCGCCGGAAAAAGTGGTTCTACCGAAATAAGGTTGGGATCAGCATTTATTCATTCGCCGAATACCTCGTTTTATCAAAATAAAACAAATAAAAGAGGAATCTTTCTCACTACAAATATCGATGGAAAGGTTCTGTTTATTCAAGAAAACGGACAAACTTCTGAAGTAACATTAAACCTTTTTTCCCCCGATCACCATTTCTTTTATGAAGACATCACCGGGAATGATCATCCCGAATTCATCTTTACGGATAAAAACCGGATTTTTTACTATAATCGGAATTATAAACTCATCTATTCCTATGCTTTTCGGAGAGAAATCAGTGTCCCGCCATTCATGATCCGGATACCAGGAGAACGACCGATGATCGGATTGGTATCGCCCGAAACCAATGAACTCTTCCTTTTTGATGATCAAGGGAATCGGGAACTTGAATCGGGTATTCGTGGGAATACACCATTCGACATCAATTACTTGGAAAACCGAACGCAACTTAATTTAGTTGTCGGAGCTGGAAAATACCTTAGGAACTATCGGTTACCTAAGCATTAGGAGCGTCCCTTTGGGGGGTTCCACCCCTTCATGAAGATGATTCCGCTTATACAGCATTTTTAATTTAATCCCATAACGTTGGGATATATCGTACAAGGTTTCTCCCTGTTTCATCAAATGGGCGGTAGCTGCAGCTTTGCGGCGTTTTGACTCAAGATACACAATTTGACCAGGACGTAACGCAAATTCACTGTGTAAATCATTAAATTTCATCAACCGTACAACAGATATTTTAAAATCCTTGGAAAGTATCTTGAGATTGTCCTTTTTTCGGGCAATCACCATTTGTAAGTCATTGTTCGAATAGACATTTCGATTCCCAGGACCGATGGCAAATACCATAAATTGTTTTAACCACGCTTGTTTAGAAGGATTATCAAGATCATCCAACTCATTCTCAAAAACACCGGCAAAATCAGTATTGTCATATTGGTTCAACGAATAATTTTCAATCACGGTGATAAGTTTTTGGGCATATTGGGGATTGGTTGCATAACCAGCACTTTGTAAGCCCTTTGCCCATCCGTTATAATCGGTTATTTCCAGTTCAAAAAGGAGTTTGTACCGATCACGCAGTGTAAGAAAATAGGAATGATCGCGAAAAGATTCAAAAGGAGAATCATATTTACGAAAACATTCATTGGGTGTTTCATCATCCTGATAATAGGTTTTCCCTGTCCAATCCTTATGGCATTTGATGCCAAAATGGTTATTGGCAAGCAGGGCAAGTTTACTCTGACCGGCATTGGATTCGATAATTCCCTGAGCCAAGGTGATACTCGCCGGAATACGGTAAACCATCATTTCCTTTCTGGCAATTTCCTGGTAATTCTCAATATATTTTCTTACAAGTTCCTTATAATCAATCTTCTGGCCAGACACAGAACCATAAAAAAAAATGGAAATAAAAAACAATCCACAAAAACTATATTTCCTCATTTTGCTATTTCATTTTTACCAACGCTCTATACCTTTTTCCGCGTTCTTCAAAATTTTTGAACTCATCATAACTCGAAGCTGCAGGTGATAAAAGGCATGCATATCCCGGACGGGTTTCCCGAAAAGCGATGGGTTGAAAATCGTCAAACCGATTAATATAAAATAGATTTTTCCCAAAACTTTCAATATTTTCCAGGTTTTCCCCGATTCGCCTCCCCGCAGCACCTACCAAAATCAGATTCCGAACGGCAGAGCCCTTTAGAAAGATTGCCAATCCGCTGTAATCAATACCACGGTCAAAGCCGCCAGCAATAAGGGTATCTACCTTGGGTATTGCTTTTATTGCTTCCATACAGGCTTCAGGAATCGTAGCAATGGAATCGTTATAGAAATGGATATTTTGAAATTCACCGACATATTCCAATCGATGTTCTAACCCTTTGAAAGTAGCAATTCCATCTTCAATTGCTTCAATTTCAACACCCAGGATCATGGCGACATTCACAGCAGCCATAATATTCTTCAGATTGTGTTCTCCCCGTAAAAACCTGTCCTGATGAATCTTCCACACAGGAATCTCCCGATTTTCATCCACAAATACCATCCAATCCTCACGGATAAAGCACCCTCTGCTAACCTTATGATGGAGCGCAAATGAATAGGCTTGTCTCTCTTTTAAATATGGTTCCACTTTCTCTGAAACCAAAAGATCCTCTGAATTGTATATGATGAAGTCATCTTTTTTCTGGAACCGTACGATGTTCACTTTAGCCTGCTGATAGGAATCATAAGATGGATAGGCATCCAGGTGTTCCTGAAACAGATTAAGAAAGACCGCAATGTGTGGTGCACAATTAAGAAATTCAAGCTGGTGAGAAGATAGTTCCGCTATGATCTTTGTTTCCGGCTTAATCCTGTCGATGAAATGAAACAAAGGGTTACCAATATTTCCAGCCAAAATGGTATCCTTTCCGGCTATATTCAAAATATGATGGATCAGACTTGAAGTTGTACTTTTCCCTTTAGTCCCGGTAATCCCAATTACTTGATTTGAATAGGACTGCAAGAACAAGTCGGTTTGAGATGTGATCTTCTTATTAAATGTGGTCATTTGCTTCCAGATGGGGATTCCCGGAGAACGGATGATTACATCAAAAGAGGAAAGTTGATTCAAACAATTTTCCCCTGAGATGAAAACCACATGCTGATCCTCTATCGTCAGTGGGTTTTCTCGAACCGACTCGTTGACATCCGCAATGGTAATATCCATTTCAGGGAAAATCTTTCGTAAAATGGAATACGTTGCCTGTCCTTCACGGCCAAAGCCCAGCAATACAACCGATTTACCGGAAAAATTTTTCAGGATAAGGTCAACCAGGCAGCTCATTTTTTAATATGGTTTCAAATTCCGGCGACAGATTAGAACCGGTTGGAAATGTTTTCAAAAATTGTGAAAATGACAATAACGAATACATTTTAAACGAAGAAGACTTACGATACAATTCCAGCAAACAGGGCATCTCTTCCCGACCATATCTTCTAATGGTTTCACACAAAGCAAGGTTAACTTCACGAATAGTTCCGACACAATCAAAAGGTTTTTCTTCGGCAATACCAGTTAATTGATCAAATATTTGACTAAGATTGGGATCATCAAGCAGATTTTTCCCAAATATCTCGATCAAAGCAGCAGAAGATAAAAACGGAGAGAGAATAATATAAGTGAACAGGCACTTGGCACACGCTCCGCACCATGAATCGGTTTTACTCCCCGCATTACAACTTTTAAAAACCGGGTGATAGATCGTGAATTTAGAAAAAAGAAGCGCAATCTGCAATTCGTTCAGTGGTCTTAAAAAACTGAAATAGTTGATATCACGAGTAAGATATGAATTCAAATATTTCCGAAAATCATTTTCAAAGGTAACGGATTTGGAGTACTGATGATTGATCGTAGTCCCTTCAATGGTTGATTCATTGGCGCTCGATTCATTTGATAAGGCAATATAACGGCGACCTGTCATAATGGCAGAAAGAACAGTAACGAATGCAAGTAAGGCTGAAAATGGGGTATGACCGTTAAGAAATCCTTTTTCATTTAATCCGATTAAAGCAGGATCGAGGGTTCTAATAATTTTCAGGTACTGATCATCGGAAAATCCTTTCAACCGGATGGTTTCAAGGCTTGCTCCCCGGGGATTCATGATCATCGGCAAGCTCCCGGGAAAAGATTCCAATAACTGAAGGGTCACCGCTGAGTCTTTGCCTCCTCCAATGGGGATCAACACCTCATGGTTGGTTTCAAAATGCTGTATTGGAAGAATTGTATCAGATGCAACTTTAAAATGTATAAAGTTGTCTATATTTACAGGAACTGAGTTCAGGTAAAAAAATTCACCCAACCCGTGAAAATAAAGATTTTTCCACCATTCAACCTGATTTGGCGACAAAGCAAAAGGTTTGATGATCAAAGTGGGGGGACAAGCGGCTTTCCAATAGCTGATCAATTCGATCATTCCGATATGAAAGATTATATTGTCAAGGCTATTGGAAACTTTTTCGTCCGGGAGAAAACACTTTTTCCGGGGTATGAAAAGCGTAGGGTGAAAGGTTATTTGATCGGCTAAATTAAAGGTAAAGCATATACTTAAGCCAGCATTTGTTAAAGAATATTCTTGTGCTTCAAAGATAAAATATGGATATTGCTCCCTTAATTCAAGAAATTTATCGTACCGGTTTGACTTTGACATGATTTGGTATTATATTTGCTGAAGGAGCATCTACAAAAATAAGAAAATTGTAGTAACGAAATGGAAAAACCGCTCATCAAACCAAAGCAGGGGATCATCCTGATCTCAGAACCATCACTTCGGGATTTCTATTTCCGGCAATCGGTGGTTTTACTTGCTGAACATAATGATGAAGGCACTTTCGGAGTCATCATAAACAAACCCATCGAAGCCCGTATTTGTGATGTCATCAAAGATTTTCCTCAACAGGATTATCCGGTATACCTTGGTGGACCTGTAAAAACGGATAGTATTTTTTTTCTCCATACACGGGAAGATGTTGACAACAGTTTACTCATAATGCAGGGATTATATTGGGGCGGAGATATGGACACCATAAAACATTTAATTGAGAATGAATTGATCACGGAAAATGAAATTCGGTTTTTCGTAGGTTATTCAGGCTGGCAACCCAATCAATTAGATCGTGAGATTCGTGAAAAATCATGGGTGCTTTCACATACATCTGCTTCTGAAGTAATCAATCCATCCCCAGAAAAACTCTGGAGCAACTACCTGAAAAACATGGGAAAAGATTATGCTATCTGGGCCAATTTCCCGGCCGATCCAACGTATAATTAAGAATGGACGATAGATCTCTTGCTTTTTCTGCTTGACACAGATTTTTTTGAATTTAACCTGTTATCTTTGCGATATGAAATCTCGTATCGGATAACATTAATTCAGCCCTATATGATTACCACAAAAAATCCACATATCAATTATTATGGCCATCAGCCGGGTGAATCGATAGAAAACCGCGAACAGAAACGCTCCTTGTCACCCCGAGCCAATACAGCTCGAGAACTGTATTTCAGCGCAAAATCTTCTACTTCCATGGAATTCCCCTATTGGTATACCCGACGTTGGGAAGAATTGGAGGGGGAAATTCCAATCATTCGCCGTGCAGAAGCCTTAAAAGCTGGTTTTTCCCATCTAACCCCTGTAATCTATCCGGGAGAAATACTGGCCATGGGGAAAGCAGCATTTCTTCGTGGTTCTTATCCGATGCCCTGGCTTTCTGAAGCCTTTTTTATGGCCGCCGAAGATAAACTTTACAAGGAGGCTCAGGAATCGGGTAAGCTCACAGCCGATACATTTACCACAATGGGGAAAGGCGGAGGAAACGTAACAACCAGTGTGGGGAAAGTGATCTCAATCGCCGGAAAATTTGGGATCAGGGTCGAAGAAATGCCCATCATGCTTGAAGTAGCAAAAAAATGGAAAGACAAGTCGGTCGATGACGTGGGACATAAATATGAACAGCTCGTCCCGGGCTATTCAGAGAAGGAAGCCCTGATGCGTTCGGTGATATGCATGTTCGATTCGGGATACACTTTACCTCAAGGGCGGGAAGTGATAAACTATTACTATCCTCTTCAATTTGGCATCGAAGGTATAATTGCCAATTGTAAAGAAAGTACCGCAGCAGTTGCCGGTTACCCTGACATGGATCGCCTCTATTTTTTTCAGGCTGTGATCATCATGTTAGAAGGTTTGCAGAAATGGATTCGGAATTATGCCGAAGAAGCCCGGTTCCTTACTTCCATTGAAAAGGATGAAAAACAAAAAGCTGAATATTCAGAAATGGCCGAAAGGCTTGATTGGATATCAGCAAAACCTCCCCGCACCTTTCATGATGCCCTCCAGATGATCTGGATTTTTCACGTAGCGGTGCTGAATGAAGATGCTATTTCAGGACTTTCACCAGGCAGGGTCGGGCAAGTTCTTTACCCCTTCTGGCAGCGGGATATAAAAAACGGGATAATAAACCGTGAACAGAGCCTTGAAATGCTCGAATGTATGCGCATCAAATTCACAGAAATTGATTGTTTTGCCTCTATGGGCGTAGTAGGTGGCGTATTATCTGGTAATACTTTCAATAATCTTTGTATCGGAGGTTCACTGAAAGATGGCACCTCAGCTGCCAATGAACTTGAAATGTTGATTCTGGAAGCTGGGATCACTTGCGACACACCCCAACCCACGCTTTCATTATTGTATGACGAAAACCTTCCGGAGGAATTTTTACTCAAGGGGGTGGAATGTACCAAAATCGGAACAGGGTACCCGGCATGGATTAACAACCGAGTAGCTATGGAGTTCCTTGTCAGCAATTATGGACATGAGGGGTTGAATATGGAGGAAGCCCGTGCCTGGGCAATCGGAGGATGTCTCGAAACTTCACCCGGTAGCTGGATGCCACTCGAACTTGATGGAGAGATTCATTGGATTCCCGGTGGATCTGCACCAGCAACCAGTGTTGGAGTACATTTTCTTAACCTTCCCAAGCTGCTCGAGGTAGCTTTATTCGATGGCATGGATATGAGAACCAGCCAAAGGATCTTCCCTTCCCATGGATATGCGCTTGACACCTATGAAGAGCTCTGGAAATCATTTCAGTATTATTTCAGCAGGGCTTGTCATATTCTTACGCTCACCAATAATGTTCAACATGATGCCTGGCGCAAAATTTCCCCATCCCTGATCAACTCCATGCTCAAACCCGATTGTTTGGCCAAAGGAAAAGATATCGGCCAAATGGGTTGCCGTTACAATACAACCTTTAATATCGAAAGCTGTGGTACCGCTAACTTAGTGAACTCTCTGGCCGCTTTGAAAAAAAATGTATTTACCGAAAAAAATTATTCTTTAAACGAATACCGCAAAGCCCTGCTTGCAAATTTCGGATATAAAACTGCCCAGGAAACCGGATCATACTCCTTAATTGACCAGGTTCCGACCGAACAATATCATACCTGGAAAAAAATCCATCGGCAAAGTCTGGACGCTCCGAAATTCGGGAATGACGATCCTTTTGTAGATACTATTATGAAAGATTGGGAAGATTGGTTTTGCGATATGGCTCACAACTACCGTTCGCTCTATGACCAACCTATGTATGCCTGCCAGATATCCGTTTCCACTCATGGCCCAATGGGTGCAGTTACCCTGGCTGGTCCCGATGGACGCTTGAGCGGTACAACTTTCTCCGATGGTTCTGTTTCTGCCTATCCGGGAACCGATAAAAACGGGCCGTATGCACTCTTCAACTCAGCAACCTGCTGGAGCCATTCCAAATCGCAAAATTCTCAATTGAATATGAAAATCCATCCTTCAGTAGTAAAAGGTCGCGAAGGCTCCCGGAAATTCCTTGAACTGATCCGGGCATACTTGCGTAAAGGCGGATTTCATGTTCAGTTTAATATTGTTGACTCCCGAATGTTAAAACAAGCCCAATCCGATCCCGAGAAATACCGGAGCCTGCTCGTACGTGTAGCAGGATTTACACAATATTGGGTTGAACTCGGCAAACAGATCCAAGATGAGGTGATAGCCAGAACTGAGTATGAGGAGCTTTAGGTTGCCCGATGACGAAATCGTGAAAAGGTGAAAAAATTGAAGGTTATGGAAGAATTATTTTGTAAAGATTGTCGGTTTTATCTTCCGGTGGATGTCTTCACTGGATTGTGTAAAATCAGCAAAAAAAGCGTCATTCCTGATGACTCTGGTTGTGAAAAGTCTGAGAAATCAGTAAAATGCAAATTCTGCATGAATTTTACCAGCGAACGTGAATATTTGGGAAAATGCATGGAATCCACGCTAGCTTATCCTGACATGAATGCCATCAAATGTGAATTTTTTAAATGGATCGAACGAAACTGATCCACGGAACCTTGTTTGATATCCAGGGATTTTCAGTTCATGATGGTCCGGGGTGCCGTACGCTGATATTTCTTAAAGGATGTTCGCTGCATTGTGCATGGTGTTCTAATCCAGAGGGTATTTCCCCCTATCCTGAACCACTCTATCAGATTTCAAAATGTACTTTTGATGGTTTGTGTATTGAAGCATGCCCCCATCATGCAATAAAACAAAATCTGGAACACCTTGTTTTTGACCGGTCACTTTGTTCAACATGTAACACCTTTGAATGTACTTCAGCTTGCTGTTCCGGAGCCCTCAGGAAGGGAGGTTTCCAGATCACCGTAGATACATTGTTTAAAAAAATAACCCGCGACCGGCAATATTGGGGAGAAGGTGGTGGTATAACCTTAACCGGCGGAGAGCCTTTTACACAGTCGGGATTTGTCCAGGCTTTGCTGAAACGATGCTATGAAACTTTTATCCACACAGCTGTTGAAACCTGTGGAAATGTCCCTTGGAAAAACATTGAGCCTTGCCTGCCTTGGCTTGATTGGATATTTTTCGATCTCAAACATATTGACTCAAAAAAGCACAAACAATGCACAGGATCTTCAAATCATCTGATCCTTCAATCGGCTGCTAAACTGGCCATATCCTTTCCTGGAAGAATTATCTTCCGGATGCCCGTTATTCCGGGATTTAATGATGATTCCGACCACATTGCTTCCCTGTGTGACTTCATTCTTTCCACCGGACGGCAAGAGATCAATTTATTACCGGTCCACCATTTTGGGAGAGAAAAATACAACTTGCTGGGACAAACGTATTATACAAAAGAATTTAATTCAATACCCCATCTGGAAATAGAGAGAATCAGATCCCAGATGGAGATGTCCGGAATCCGTTGCTATACCGGGAGCGAAACGCCATTTTGATAATTGCAAAAAAAAATTCAATTTTGTAGACTGAAAATCAGTTACCACTATAAATTCTAATATTCCGTACTATGAAAGATACTCCCATCAACCATGATATTGTTAGCCGACATATCGCCGATAGTAAAATACGCAATATAGGTCAAGCCTCAATCCGTGAAGTAAAACGATTGATCAATGGCATTGAAAATGAGACTGGAGAAAAATTCGTTCGTATGGAAATGGGGGTGCCGGGACTTCCGGCCACTGAAATCGGGATACAAGCTGAGATTGATGCGCTCCGGCGTGGAGTTGCAGCGATTTATCCTGACATTGAGGGGACCCCGGTGTTAAAAAAAGAGGCTGCCCGATTTGTTAAATTATTTCTTGACATTGATGTTGATGCAGCCAACTGTATTCCAACGGTAGGCAGTATGCAAGGTGGATTTGCAGCATTTCTCACCTTCTCAAAAATATACAAAGAGAAAGATACCACGTTATTCATCGACCCTGGTTTTCCTGTCCACCATCAGCAACACCGGGTACTCGGACAAAAATTCGAATCCTTTGACGTTTATGATTATCGTGGAGAAAAATTGAGAGCCAAACTGGAATCCTACTTCTCGAAAGGGAATATTCATTCTGTACTTTATTCGAACCCGAACAATCCATCCTGGATTTGCTTTACCGATACCGAACTCCGGATTATTGGCGAACTTGCGACAAAATACAATGTGATCATTATCGAAGATCTGGCTTATTTCGCCATGGATTTCCGAAAGGATTACTCAAAACCGGGAGTGCCACCTTTTCAACCTACCGTCGCAAAATATACCGACAACTACGTCATGCTAATCTCCAGCTCCAAAGCTTTCAGCTATGCCGGACAACGTATTGGGATGATGATCGTGTCGAATAAACTCTTCAACACCAAATCGTCCGACCTTTTGCAATATTACACGACTGATAATGTTGGACGTGCGCTGATTTATGGTACCGTTTATGCTTTGAGCGCCGGTGTTACCCATTCCACACAATATGCTCTTGCAGCAATGTTTAAAGCAGCAAACGATGGAACATTAAACTTTGTTGAAATCGTTAGAGAATATGGCAAGAAGGCGAAGATCATGAAAAAGATGTTTACCGACAATGGGTTTAAAATTGTTTATGACAAAGATGAAGATGAACCCATTGCTGATGGTTTCTATTTCACTTTCGGATATCCAGGCTTTACGGGTGAAGAATTGCTTGAGGAAATGCTTTACTATGGTATCAGTGCCATTGCTTTGAGTATCACGGGAAGTGAGCGCATCGAAGGAATCCGGGCCTGTGTTTCCTTGGTCAAACGCGACCAGTTTCCTGTTCTGGAATCTCGATTGAAAATATTCCATGAGCAGCATCCATATTAAATAAAATAGCGAAACCAAGAAATCTGAAAGTTATTAACAGCGGTCAAGGGGCATCTTTTCTTTAATTGCTGTTTTTTAATCATTTTTCATCATACTTTATTCATTTATAGCTTTTTGTATCATTATTTCGTTAACATTTCCCCGTTGACAAAAAATGAATATTGGGATCATTTTGGAATCAATCCTGCCGGTTCTTTGTAGGTTATTAAAAGGGATTCCCGATGTGGAAGTGGTTATCTTTTGTATTTCTGGCTTTCCTGCTGCTGGGAAGCTCCAATTCACGGGATGTTTACGTTGACGAGCGAACCAGCACAGAGATCTGTTTTTCTGTATCGGAAGGGATGTTCCCTAAGCATTGGTACGGGGGGAAGATAAAAGCTGAAGCAATGTCGCTTGATCGGTTAGAGCGGAATCATTTTATCATCATAATGAACCGTGCGTTTGACAAATATCCGGAATCTGTTTTAAAAGAAAATCTCAATCGTATTTATGCCCTAAAAAAAATGCGGTTTTATGGGATCCCTTTTGGCGGAACCAATGTCCAGAATACAGTATTCATTTGTGATGATGAACAAAATTCAAATTTTTCTGATGAATATATCGAACGCGTTTTTCATCATGAATTTTCAAGTGTATTAAAACGTGCTTTTCCTCATTATTTTAATGAAACCGCTTGGGAGAATGTCAATGCTCCTAATTTTATCTATGGAAATGGCGGTGTAAATGCCATCGTTAATGGAGATGCTTCCATGAAGCTGGATCCTGGACTCTTTAACAAAGGTTTCCTGACGCGATATTCTCTGGCTTCCTTAGAGGAAGATATGAATGTGTTTGCCCAGCAACTGTTTTCCGGTTCCAATGATTTTTGGGAGATCGTGGACCAAAACATTAGAATTCGACAAAAAGCCCATATTTTGATTGCCTTTTATCAAAAAATTGATCCCAGGTTCAGTGAAAATTATTTCCGTCATCTTTCCGATAAACTGACCTGGAAATAGTTAAATAAGGATAATTACACTTTTTTTTAAACTTATACCAGTTCTAAATTACAATTTCGCTGGTATTTAATTGACATTTTGCAGCCTTCCATTTAAAGAAATTTCCGTAACTTCGTGGTATCATAATAAACTTAATGCTATGGGTAAATTTCAAGGTGATATTGTAATCAATACTGAACGTTGTAAAGGTTGTGAAGTATGTGTTGCTGCTTGTCCATTCTCGGTAATTGCAATGTCGAAGGATGTAAATGGTAAAGGTTATCATTTTGCCATAAAAGTCAATGATGAATGTACCGGATGTACCAATTGTGGTACAGTATGTCCCGACGGGGTCATCACAGTATATCGCGCAAAAGTTACTACTGAATAAAACTCAAAACACAATAATCAAATGGGTGAACTTAAATTAATGAAGGGCAACGAAGCCATCGCCGAAGCTGCTATTCGTGCAGGTTGTGATGGTTATTTCGGATACCCGATCACGCCTCAATCCGAGGTAATGGAGTACCTCATGGCTCAAAAGCCATTTGAGCGGACCGGAATGGTAGTACTTCAGGCTGAAAGCGAAGTAGCTTCCATTAACATGGTATACGGCGGTGCCGGTACAGGGAAAAAGGTAATGACCTCTTCTTCCAGTCCTGGTATCAGCCTGATGCAGGAAGGAATCAGTTATATGGCCGGTGCGGAACTCCCGGCGCTGATTGTCAATGCAGTTCGCGGAGGCCCCGGACTGGGTACCATTCAACCTTCGCAGGCCGATTATTTCCAGGCAGTGAAGGGTGGCGGACATGGCGATTACAAACTGATCGTACTGGCTCCAGCCTCTGTTCAGGAAATGTGCGACCATGTAAAACTAGGTTTTGATCTTGCTTTTAAATACCGTACACCGGTGATGATCCTCTCCGATGGAGCTATTGGGCAGATGATGGAAAAGGTAGTCTTTTTCGACCAGATTCCACGTCGTACCGACGAAGAACTGATGAAAGAATGTCCTTGGGCTGCCGTTGGAAAACCCAAAAACCGTGAACATATCAGAATCACTTCATTAGACCTTGACCCTGCTGGTCAGGAACGTGTTAACCTGAAATTACAAGCCAAATACAAAACGATCGAGGAAAACGAGATACTCTATGAAGAGATCCAGTGTAAAGACGCTGAATATCTTTTTGTAGCCTTTGGCCTCTCTGCCCGTATTTGTCAAAAAGCTACTGACCTGGCCCGCGCCAAAGGGATAAAAGTCGGTCTGTTCCGGCCTATTACCTTATTCCCTTTCCCAATTCAGCAAATTGCTGCTACCGGGAACCGAATGAAAGGGGTTCTTGTTGTTGAAATGAATGCCGGGCAAATGATCGAAGACGTGAAACTCTCAATGGGATCAAAGGTAAAAATTGAACATTTCGGACGTTTTGGCGGTATCATTCCTTCACCGGATGAAGTAGTTAACGCGCTGGAACAAAAAATTATCGGAGGCTAATTATGGAAGAATTATTTGCAAAACCTGAAATACGTAAGCCGGAAAATATTGTCTATAAAAAGACTAACCTGATGATCGACCGGCCGCTTAGTTATTGCCCCGGATGTGGTCATGGAACTACTCACCGGATGCTAATGGAAGTTATAGAAGAGATGGGCATCCAGGAAAACACCATCGGGGTCTCCCCGGTAGGATGCTCCGTGTTGGCCTACGATTTTCTAGATATCGATATGCTGGGAGCTGCACATGGACGGGCTCCTGCTCTGGCTAGTGCAATAAAAAGACTCTGGCCAAACCGATTTGTATTTACCTATCAGGGCGATGGAGATCTTGCTGCCATTGGAACTGCTGAAACAATTCACGCCTGTAACCGCGGTGAAAATATCACCATCATCTTTATCAATAATGGAATATATGGCATGACCGGCGGACAAATGGCACCTACTACGCTTGAGGGAATGCGTACTGCAACATCACCATACGGACGTGATATAGCAACCATGGGATATCCGCTCAAGATCACAGAACTGATTGCCCATCTTCCCGGAGTCAATTATGTTACAAGGCAGGCAGTGCATACTCCAAACCATGTGCGGAAAACTAAGAAAGCTATTCGAAAAGCATTTGAGATCCAGAAAGAGAAAAAGGGCCTTTCCTTCATCGAAGTGGTTTCTAACTGTAACTCCGGTTGGAAATTGACTCCTGTTCAAGCCAACAAATGGATGGAAGAAAATATGTTTCCTTTCTATCCTCTGGGAGATATGAAAATAGACGGAAAGCTGGTTTAGTGAATTAATCGTAAATCGAAAATCGAAATGACTGAAGAAATTATTATTGCCGGTTTTGGAGGACAAGGTGTCCTCTCCATGGGAAAAATCCTCGCCTATTCAGGTGTAATGCAGAATAAAGAAGTGAGCTGGATGCCATCCTACGGACCTGAAATGCGAGGAGGCACCGCTAATGTAACAGTAATTATCAGTGATGAACGGATCAGTTCTCCCATTCTCAATTCCTTTGATACTGCTATTATCCTCAACCAACAATCAATGGATAAATTTGAAAAATCGGTAAAACCCGGTGGATTGTTGATCTATGACCCTAATGGCATCACCCGTCATCCGAATCGTAAGGATATTAATATTTATTCGATTGAAGCTGCTGATGAAGCAGGAAGATTAGGACTCTCCAAAGTATTTAACATGATTGTCCTGGGTGGTTTTTTAAAACTTAAGCCTTTGGTAAGTCCTGAATATCTGCACAAGGGACTCGAAAAATCTCTTCCTGAACGCCATCATAAACTGATTCCTGAAAACGAAAAAGCAGTCGAAATCGGAATGAAACTGCTCAAAGCGGTTCAAGTTATTTAACATCCTCCTTCGAATCCTCTTCCTTTACATTCCTAATCTTTTCCTTTAGGTCTGCGGGCATTTCGTCGGTGTATTCAGTTTCTTCGACCGTTTCGGAGAGGTTGCCTCTTCCATATTTTAGTTTGGGATTATCAGAGGTACCCAGAATCCGCAATGGAATGCCAAAAATACCTAGTGGTGGAAGCCCGATTCGCATCTTCAGGTTTAGTTGCCCGTTGAAATTTGTGGTTCCCGAAATTTTCAACCGGAAACTGGAAATTTTCATTTTTGTCTGCTCCAGGGTTATGACATTATTATGAATGGTTGTCTTGAGATCTACTTTCGAGATATCCGGATTTTTCAACTTCTCCCGTTCCGTACTTTTGCCAACAACCGTGAATAGTTTCAATCCCTTTACTTTCACCTTCTTTAATGACAGAACACCACCTCCCTCCAATGAAGGATAAATTGGAAACATCCCTGGCCCAAGACTTCCTTTGAGAGAATAATCCAGTGATATGATACCATCGGCTTTCCCGGCAGCGGAAGCAAGGTTACGGAAAAGTTCTAATTCATTGTAAGCCCTCTTAACATCAAAATCCTTGGCTGAAACATGGAAATCAAAGAATGCCTTGGAAGGATTTATGCTCCCATAATTGGCCTCCATAGCTACTTTCGTCCCGATAAAGTCAAACTGCATCCCGTTAAGAACCAGAATTCCTTTACGGACTGATACAGCCGTTAGAAAATCTGTGAGTGTAATACCCTGAAACAGTACTTTTTTAATTTTTGCCGAGAAACCGATATCCAGATTATCCGGAATGATGATCACACCTGCAGAAACATTCGTTCCGCTATGAGTATCATCGGTTTTGAATATAAATTCATCGACTAAAAGGTGATCTGAATTAAGATTGAACTTTCCTTTGAGTACCTGATTTTTTGACAGAAGGTAATTGATCATATTGCTCAAATGACCATCCAGATTAATGTCGGAAGCTCCATACTTAGCCCTGAATTTTTCAAACCAGATCTTATCGTTGTCGAACCTGAACACCCCATTATTTAAAATCAACTGTTTGGGGAGATATCCGGAAGTAAAACCGATGTTCTTCAACACCAGACGGCCTTTATTCTGCAACTTTTCATATCGGCCAGCCAAGGCATCACGCTGAGTTCCATGTAATGAGAGGTCACTCTCAATGCAACCATCCAACTTCATTCCCTCCTTAGAAAAAATTTTATAGACCCGTGCCACATCCACAATCCCTTTGGCATTAATCGAATAATCAACCGATTCAGGATTCTCAATGGCTGCATTTATTTCAAATGGTTTCCCCTCAAAAAGGAAAGAAAAGGGCGAAATATTAATTCGTGTGTCACGTAACTGACCTGTTCCATTGGTTACAACACTTTCAATATTGATATTTTCCAATGGATGCGGATAATATTTTGTTTGTATGCGTCCTTCCTTTAATGAGAGTTTTATTTCGGAAACCGGAAAATATTTCTTCTCAGGGGAATACTTTCCTTTTACAGTCAAATCCAAATCTAGTTTACCTTGGAGATCCAAGCTATCCAACGGAATTACTCGTTTGAGCTCCGCTAAGTTGACTTGAGTAGATAATTTTCCCTCAACGGGAAAATCATCCAGCCCATTCACATGGAAATACCCTTCAATGTGGTTTTTAAAAAATTGGGCATTCAGCTTTTCCAGTTTTACCCGGATATGACGATAGTTTTCATCGGGTGCAGAAACATTCAGGTCGAAGGAAATATTGGTAATCGCTTGAGGAAGCTTCTTATATTTCAAATAGCCATCGGTAATGGATGAAAAAAGAGTAAACATTGGAATGCGACGGATCACGGTTCTTAATTCTTTACCATAAGATTCCGTTGCCGTTTCATAAATACCTTCGGCATTGAAGTTCATGGTAAACAATCCACGTAAACTTACATCTTTAAACCCAATAGCCTGGCTCCATTTGGCTATATTCATAACGGTATTAGCCCTTGCTTTAATGTACAAATGATCCGTACTTTTTAGTTGTAATGAAGCGCTAAAAATTTCATTTTCATAAATAGAAAGTAACCTAAGAACCAGGAGATACCCACCTTTTTGAAAAGTAAACCGACCATTAAAATTCACGGGCATATCCTTGATTCTGATATCGTTTTTCTCGAATTTGATATTTAGTGTCCGTGTATTGATAATCGTAGTAAGTTGTGCCTCCAAAGGTTTTTCCCTTAAATATGGAGTTTTATTCAGTATAAAATCCACGGTATTGATCCTGATTTTGGAGGTCAGCGAAAGTATATCACGCGTCAAATTACATTTTCCACTGTAATTTAAGCCCTTTAGCTCCACACTTACGGGAATTGAAGGATCAGCATATACAAACCTGGAGTTTGAAAAAGTAATATGTTCAATATTGATATCAGCCATCCCAGTATTAATAGTATCTTTCACTTTGATTGATTCACTGGAATTGTATACCATAAAATTCGCTGCACCTTTTTCATCATACCGAACCTCCACATTGGCCTTGTCGAGATAAATCCGTGAGATTATTATCGTTTTGCTGAAAAGACTCAATACATCAACGCCAAACGCTACTTCATTAGCAGAAATAAGGGTATCTTTTTCAAAAGGGGCCGAGCTCTTCAAAGAGAAGTCCTTTAATCCAAAAGTCAATCGAGGAAAATGGCGAAAGAAAGAAACATTTATTTCGGAAAAGTTAAGTTCGGTTTTTAGTCTTTGGTTTGCGACTGCTTTTAATTCCTGTGAAATTTTATCTTTGAAAATAAATGGAACGGTTAAAAGGAGTGTAACCAGCACCAAAAGGGTCAAAAATACAACGATCAGAATTTTCCTTATTCGTTTCATGGTTTAAAGGTAGAAACTTTTCTTTTGAAATAATTATATTTTGCCATGGGATTTTTTTGCACCATCATTTGTATCATTATTCCGCCACTAACAGTATTGGATCGAGATTGCAGGGCGTTTTTGATTGTCCTTCTGCTCCCCTTATTTCATCTCCTTCAGAGCCATGATTGCTTCGTCAACATGTTTTTGAAAATTAATCTGCGATGAAAAAATCATCCGAATGGTCCCTTGCTTATTAATTACAAAAGTAACCCTCCCGGGAAGTACACCCAAAGATTTACAGACCCCATATTTTTCAGCTACAATGTTGTTCTTGTCAGAAAGAAGGATGAACGGCAATTTGTGGTTTGCAGCAAAAGCCTGATGAGAAGATATATTATCGGAACTGATCCCAATTACTTCGGCACCCGCCTCTTTAAAAACTTCGTAACTGTCACGAAAACTGCATGCTTCCTTTGTACATCCGTATGATTCATCCTTAGGATAAAAATAAACCACCAGATTTGCTTTACCTAAAAAATCGTTGAGGTTAACCCTTCTCCCATTTTGATCGGGTAAGGAAAATTCTGGTGCTTTGCTGTCAATATCAATCTTTTGTTCCATATCGATTTTATTTTACCTGCTCTCCATTTTAGTTCTTAATTCTTGAAAATTATAAAGATACACATTCTATTAATAGTTAACAAATAATTTATTTAGAATGTTTTCAAATAAAACAACTATTTTAAGAATGTTTTGATTACTTTTGAGAAAAACCGTAGGAAATGTGAAAGAGGGTAAGCGTGATTCATACGAAATTGTACCAATAAAATCATCAATTTCTTAATGATGACAGATAAACGGAATTTTAAAAAAGAAGAAATATTAGCGGATTACAAACTTGCAATGGAGAACGTTTGATGAATTGCCATTTTGCTACACGAAGCCTGGAGGAAAAGGGTGATTGGAAAGATCTGACAAAACAAAAAATTCTCCGTTAAAGGAAATGAAGTTGCATTTGGGACGACGGCTATGGTATCTCGATCCCAATAAAATTGCAAACAACGGCAATTACTTCACTCCGCCTGGCATCCCGGAAATTTTGAGAGATGTTCTTGAAATAGTATACGAAATGATGCATGAATTCAATCCGAATAGATTTTCGAAACTTTGGTGATTGAGAGATTAAAAATCAAGGATAAGATATGATGGATTTAGAAATTTTACAGACCGGAGATGGGTCCGATACCTTATACAACAGTGCTTTAAATGAATCATACCACTCCACATTCGGTGCCATTCAGGAATCACGATTCATTTTTATTGATCAGGGATTACGGTCAGCGTTTCAAACATTTCAGCAGGAACCACTCCAAATACTCGAAATAGGCTTCGGAACCGGTTTGAATGCTTTTCTTACCCAGATGGAAGCTGAAAAAACAGGGAGAAAAGTAACTTTTTCATCACTGGAGGCTTACCCTTTACCCCCAGAAATATGGCAACAATTAAATTATCCCAGACAATTTTATCCCATCGACTGCACAGCTCAGTTTTATCAACTGCATCAGGCTGCATGGAACCAACCGGAAGATATTTCTGCTCATTTCATTCTTCACAAAATGGCAGTGACCCTTGAAGTTTTCACGCCGAAAGACAACTTTTTTCACGGGGTCTTTTTCGATGCGTTTTCACCTGCTGTTCAACCGGAATTATGGAGTGAATCTGTCTTTAAAAAAATATTTACAGGAATGAAATCCGGAGCAACACTCATGACATATTCCGTAAAAGGGTCGGTAGTCAGAGCATTGAAGTCTGCTGGTTTTACAGTCGAAAAACGTCCCGGACCACCAGGAAAAAGGCATATTCTTTGTGCAACGAAAATAATATAGATATATCCCTAAGTTTTCGTCACTGGGAACATCTAATATAGAAACATCCTCCCCTTAGACGAAGAGCCCTGCATCACTCAAGATGTTTGTATTGTCGTTTTCGAATTCATTTCAAAATTCAGAGGAGAAACAAAATTCTGGACTTGGATCTATCGGATCAGTGTTTAAGACCTTGAAAGAAACCGGCAAACCCGATTAAAAACCTTCTCAAATCCTTCGGTTATCTGCGGTTCAAATCGCATATTGGATGGAAACGGGTTTTCATGTTTATAAGGGTAATCAAAATCGATGATATCCACCGGAATAGGAATATTGCGATTAGACCCTTGTAACGTATTGATGACCTCATAAGGAGGAACCACTTTGTCATTCTCGAGTGCAATCGCATAAACCTGGTCACTTAATTTACGGAGTATTTCTTCCCTCTGTTGCCGATTGACATTATAATTTAACATCGCACAAAAATTGATCCCTTCAGGATGATCTCCCGAGAGGTAATGTTTCAGCCTAAGGTCATTTTTTAAATGAGTTTCGAGGTGTTCAACAATGTACGAATATAACGCTACATTTGCTTCACTGTCGAGAATGTACCGTGAAACAGGCGACAGCCGGTTAAACACGGTTCCACCACAAAAAAGACACAGCTTTGAAGTTGAAAAATAATCCTTGTGGTTTGTCATTATTAAGATCTGCGCCAGCAGTGCACCGATGGAATAGGCAAAAAGATCATACCGGGCATTTTTGTCGATGAACGGATGTTGACCTGTTTTAATCTGGTCGAGGAGCTGTATCACATCATAATAAGATTGGAGTCCTGACCAGATAAAACGCTGTGGTTTCACATGAAGGCGCGTACTGATGGCAACATTGGAAAAGGTTCCGGCAATGAGATTTGGAAAAGCTTTTTTTCGTTCTTCACTAACCTTGTTCATTTGCCGTGAATCGGACCAGGTTATTGGTGAACGGTTCATGTGAAAAGCAAAGGGAAAGAGGACGACTGCTTTTCCGGTATTTTCAACTATTTCCCTGGCCCATGGTAAATACTTATCCCATGTTTTTTCATTAAACCCATGGAACATTAAAACGAAATCATGAATTATTGAAATGTCGGCCGGAGCAATAATATGATAACGGAATTGCTTGTTTTCACATACTTCAGAATCATGAATATCGAGAACCGGATGGGTTACAATCCGATTCTGGAAAGCTCCTTTGTCGGCTGGTTGAAAAGAATGTATCGGACAATAATAGGAAGATTCCCCTGGCAAAATGGTTGCATTTTCAGAAATAAATAAAAAATTCCGAATAATTGTCTTTTCATCAAGGAAAATGGAAGGATCATTATAATTGGTCTTCCGTTTAAGATCATTATAAATGACAGAATATGACATACGATAAAATTTTATTGCGACAAAGATACAACTCAAAGTCTATCAAAATTCTCTTCCTTCAGATCAACAAAACGAATTAGAATATTTCATTTAATGCATCAGAGCATTAACGAAAATTAAAGAAAAAAATTTTAGTTAAGTGGGTGTAGACATTTGTACTAATTTTGCTGTTGGTAATTTTCTAAAACACTAGCTAATTCTATATCTGGCATGGGCAATATCCAAGGTAATGTTTTCTTTCTATTCATTTTCCCGTTTTTTTTCCTTATATCCTGTACCTCCCAGCCTGCGGGTAAGGTCATTCTTACCGGGCAATTGAAAAATGGTTCCGGCGAAAAATTAATTCTTAGTGAATTGGACACCAAGACGATAAATAAAATTGATTCTGTAACACTGGATGTCAAAGGATCTTTTCAAACCAAATTAGCTCCATCTCAGCCAGGGTTTTATCTCCTTCAGGCTGCATCCGGAAAGGTAATGGTGCTTTTTATTCAACCGGATGATATCATAAGATTACAAGGAGATTTTACAAATTTTCCGGATTTTGTTGCGATAAAAAGTAACCGTGAAGCCGAATCTCTCAATGATTTTTTCCGGTTTACCCACAGGAATGAGCGTCACGTTGATTCACTCGAAAACATACTAGTTGAGCATGAGGGTGATCCCGATTACCCTGAGTTGACCCAACAGATTGATACGGTTTTCAAGACGATCTGGGATGGTCAGAAACGTTATGAAATCAACTATATCAATACTCATTTATCTTCACTTACTTCCCTGATCGTGATTAATTATGCTTTTGGGATGAATTCGGTGTTGGGGATGGAGGAAGATCTGCCATTGTATCTCAAGCTGGATTCTTCGTTAATAAAGTTATACCCTGAGAATAAACATGTGAAATTTCATCATCAGCGGGTGATGGAACATAAAAAAGTCTAAATTTAAGGCATGACGAAGAAGATATATTTTGCCTCTGATTTTCATTTGGGTATTCCGGACCACGATCGCAGCCTGGAGAGAGAGAAAAAATTGATCGATTGGCTTGATCAAGCCTGTGTTGATGCTGCGGAGATCTTTTTACTCGGAGATCTTTTTGATTTTTGGTTTGAATATAAAACAGTAATTCCGAGAGGGTATGCCCGTTTAATGGGGAAACTTGCCGACATTACTGATTCCGGTATTCGGGTTCATCTCTTTCTCGGAAATCATGACATGTGGGCTTTTGATTATCTGCATCGTGAATTGAATATTCAGTTACACCGAGGACCAGAGTTCCGGGAGTTTTATGGAAAAAAATTTTACCTTGCACATGGCGATGGGTTAGGACCCGGAGATCATGGGTATAAATTCATCAAAAAAATATTTGCCAATCGTTGTAATCAGTGGCTCTTTCGTCTTATTCACCCGGATTGCGGAATTTCGATGGCGCTTTTCTGGTCACGAAAAAGCCGTGCTGCAGCCATTGACAAGGAGCAGCGGGAAGAAGCCCGAAATAGAAGACTCATTGATGAGCGGATCACCATTCATTCAAGGGAGCTTCTAACAACGCATCCCGATTTGGATTTCCTGGTTTACGGACATTATCACTATCCTATTCTGATGCCTTTGAGTGATAAAGCCACACAAATCGTATTGGGCGATTGGTTAACCCATTTCACATTTGCTGTGTTTGATGGGCAAAAGTTGGAGTTGAAGAGATTTTTCTGACACAAGGCCAAAAAAAAGTGGTCAGGCTTTTACCAGACCACTTTCATCAACAATTACTTCTGATTATTCCGGATGGATTGCCTCAACCGGACAAACGTCGGCGCAAGTGCCGCATTCGGTGCAAACTTCGGGATCAATTTTATAAATATCACCTTCAGAAATAGCTTCAACGGGACACTCATCGATGCAGGTTCCGCAAGCAGTGCAATCATCACTAATTTTGTAAGCCATGACTTTGTTATTTTGCGTCCCAAAGATTTGGGACAAGGTTAATAATTCGAATTTGTGGTCAAAGATACATATTTTTAATTGACAATAGAAAATGGCTTATGTCAATTTTGACTTTTATCACTTTGACTTTTGACAATATTCAGTAACTTTGCAAGACTAAAAGATTTCAAACTATGGCTAATAAAAAAAGACCTGTTATTGAGCGGGAAGACGTAGTGGTCAAATTTGTCGGCGACTCTGGCGACGGCATGCAATTGAGCGGTACCATGTTTTCTGATGATGCTGCCTTGGTTGGCAATGATATGGCAACTTTTCCTGATTTTCCTGCTGAAATCCGTGCCCCGCAAAATACAGTAGCTGGAGTTTCCGGTTTTCAAGTACACATTGGAAGTAGTAAAATCTACACCACCGGGGATCTGGTTGATGTGCTGGTTGCAATGAACCCCGCTTCCCTTAGAGCGAATATCAAATGGGCAAAAAAAGGAGCCACCATTTTGACGGATACCGATTCCTATGATGAAAAAACAATTGAAAAAGCCGGTTACAAAAAGGATCCTTTACAGGACAATTCCCTTGACGGTTTTAATGTAATCAAGGTTCCCCTTACTACTCTTACAAAAGAAAGTTTGAAAGAGCTGAAGATTGACAATAAGACTGCTGAACGTAGTAAAAACATGTTCGCACTTGGCATTCTCTATTACATCTTCAATCGTGATTTGAAACCCTCCTTTCATTATTTTGAGCAAAAATTCAAGAAAAAACCGGAACTGATTGAGATCAATAAAATTGTTCTTCAGGCAGGGTTCAATTATGCCGAAACGATGGAAGCCATCAAAAGTGTGATCCAGGTGGCTCCAGCTAAAATGGAAAAGGGCCGCTACCGTAATATCACCGGTAATATCGGAACAGCCTGGGGTTTGTTGGCTGCTTCTGAAAAATCAGGACGGCCATTGTTTCTTGGATCTTACCCCATTACCCCTGCTACCGACATATTGATTGAATTAGCAAAACATAAATCTTTAGGAGCAAAAGTATTCCAGGCCGAAGATGAAATTGCCGGTATCTGTTCCGCCATCGGAGCTTCCTACACCGGTTCTATGGCTTGTACATCTACATCCGGCCCCGGACTCTCACTCAAGAGTGAAGCAATTGGATTGGCTGTGATGACTGAATTGCCACTTATCATTGTGAATGTTCAACGTGGGGGCCCTTCTACCGGTTTACCAACTAAGTCGGAACAGAGTGATCTATACCAGGCTCTGTTTGGAAGGAATGGAGAATGCCCGGTGATTGTCTTAGCTGCTTCTACCTCAGAAAACTGCTTCTATTATGCTTACATGGCAGCCAAACTTTCACTGGAACACATGACTCCTACAATCCTGCTTACAGACGGTTATATTGGGTTTGGCTCTGCTTTGTTCCGGATTCCTAAGATGGCAGACATGCCACCAATCAACCCTCCGCTTGCCACTGCCAATGATCCAGATTACAAACCCTATAAACGTAACCCCGAAACCCTGGCCAGACAATGGGCCATTCCCGGAACAGAAGGATTACGCCATCGTATAGGCGGACTGGAGAAAGAGGATATCACAGGTGCGGTTTCAACGGACCCGATGAATCATCAGCTCATGACCAAATTACGTGCAGCCAAAGTAGAGAAAGTAGCTGATTTCATTCCAGAGCAAGAGATTGATGGTCCGAAGAAAGGTGAATTATTGGTTGTTAGTTGGGGGGGGACTTATGGAGCCGTTCATTCGGCTGTTCAACAGATGCAAAAAGCCGGAAAACAGGTAAGTCATGCTCATTTTCATTACATTATGCCCCTTCCCAAAAATACAGAAAAGGTGTTGAAGAGCTTTAAGAAAATTGTGGTATGTGAACTCAACAGCGGGCAATTTGTGAATTTTCTGCGTATGAAATACCCCATGCCCAATATCTGCCAGTACAATAAAGTACAGGGGCTGCCTTTTGTAATCAGTGAGTTAACAGATAAGTTTAACCAACTTTTGGAGGAGAAATAAAATGGAATTTGTAAATACGACTGTTGAGCGTTCCACTGTTCAACTTTCAAAGACTGACTTTGAGAGTGACCAGATGGTAAAGTGGTGTCCAGGTTGTGGTGCACATGCAATCCTGAATGCGGTAGAGCGGGTATTCCCTAAAATTGGTTACCGGAAAGAAAATTTCTGTATTGTTTCCGGAATCGGATGCTCATCGCGATTTCCTTATTATGTAAACACTTATGGAATCCATGGAATTCATGGACGGGCTGCTGCCATATCTACGGGCGTTAAAATATCCAATCCGAAACTCAGTGTATGGATGGCGACCGGAGACGGGGACTCCCTTGCAATTGGAGGAAATCATTTTATCCATATCATCCGCCGAAATGTTGATGTCAATATCTTGTTATTCAACAACCAGATCTATGGACTGACTAAGGGGCAATACTCCCCAACTACCCCAATGGGGAAAGTGACCAAAAGCTCTCCCCAGGGAACTATTGAACACCCGTTCACGGTGGGTGAACTTGTTATGGGCGCACAAGGAACCTTTTTCGCCCGTGTTCCCGATAACAACATCAATTTGATGACAGAAGCAATGTTCGAAGCGGCCCGCCATGATGGTACTTCAATCATTGAAATCATGCAAAACTGTGTCATCTTTGCAGATAAAGCTCATGCTGACATTACCGGTAAAGAAATGAAAGATGAAGCTATGCTGGTAGTGAGAAACGGGGAGCCCATGGTATTTGGAAAAAACCATGATAAAGGTCTTATTCTTCGCGATACCCAACTGGAAGTCGCTGTGATCGGAAAAGATGGCATTACCATTGATGATATTCTTGTCCACGACCAATACAACCAAGATCCGGGAATTCAATTGATGTTGGCCAAGTTAGCCCCACCTAATTTTCCTATGATATTTGGAGTAATCCGCTCTGCAATGTACCCAACCTATGATGATCTTGTTGAAGAACAGATCAAATATGCAAAGGAAACTTCGAAAATTAAAAACGTTGATGACTTGCTAAACTCAGGAGATACCTGGGAAATTTAACGGAAATTTTATAAAGAACTGGGAACCTCTACCGGGCTCACTCTGAACCCGGATGGTTCCTTTATGTTTTTCAATAAAATCTCTACATAGGATGAGTCCCAGTCCAGTTCCTTTTTCATTGGAAGTTCCCGGAGTGGTTACCAGGCTGTCGATCTTGAAAAGTTTATCAACCATTTCATTTGACATACCAATGCCATTATCCGATACGATTAGTTCGATGGCTTCAGTATAAACTTCAGCAAAAACTTCAACCCGTCCTCCTCTTGGGGTAAATTTGATCCCATTTGAAACAAGATTCCTAAGTATCGTGCTGAGCATATTTTTATCAGCCAAGATCATTTGAGAAGGTGAAACACGGTTAATCAATTCGATGCTTTTTCCTTGAGCAGAAAGGCGAAGAAGATGAAACGCTTCATTAACAAAAAGGTTAAGATTTAATTCTTCGGGGGAAAATGGGGTCCTGCCAAGCTGAATTTTTGACCACTCCAGTAAATTTTCCAACAAATTATAAGCACTCCTGGAAGCAACCAGAATATTATTGGCAAACTGTTTCCGTTCTTCGTTTGAATAATCATCATACGATTCAGATAACAATCCGGCAAAACCCAGAATGGCATTAAAAGGACTGCGCAAATCGTGCCCAATGATTGAATAAAGCTGATCTTTCATGACACTCATTTCGGTGAGTTCATCGGCCAGCTTCTTGAGTTGTAACTCAGCCTGCTTCCGCCTTGTAATATCGTGAAGGATGAGAAGTGATCCCAATGGCTTGCTACGTGAATCCTTGAGTGGATTAATAATAATCTCTACCCAGATGGAAATGAGTGGTTCCATATCAATTTCCATCACCGACTCCCCCTCATTATTGTCCTTATTGATAACCTCTGAAATAAGAGGTAAGGCATACTCAAGTTTTCGTCCCCTGATCTGTTCTTTGATATTAAATGTCTTCATGGCAGCAGGGTTTATATCCATGATAAAATTCTTTTTATCCAGGACAATGGCCCCATCATTCATTTTTTCTATCATCAATTGATGCCCGGCAGGAACAATATCGAATAAATGTTCCCGTGAAATACCGATGTAAAAGATCAATCCTGACAATGAAATTCCCATGGGAGAAATATCGAGACCTTCAACAGGACTCAAACCAACGGTATAAATCAATCCTGTAAACAATGGAAACAGGGAAGCAGAGATAAGGAATACAGCTTTGGGTTTATAGTAACTGGGTCGTTTGGTAATGAAAGATATTAATTGCAAATTCCCGAAAACAATCATGAGCAGGGAATAGAACATAGCGATGTAAAAAAAAGGGCCATGATGATAAATGAGAATATTATTTCCTGCCGGACTCCAACTAAAACCGCTCCATATTAATTGGTGATACTTATTTGTGAAAACCAGTATCAGCGTACAAATTGGGATAATTGTGAGAATCCAAAAATTACGAATGACCCAGTTTGGTTTTTCAAGATTATAAGAAAAAATAAATTTTACAAAAAACAGAGGGGTGAGCATGTTCGCAAAATACTCAAAACGCGACAGGACAATTTTCTCTTCCATGGTAGGAGCTGCCGATTCAAACACAAGAAGAAACGACCAAAAGGTAGCCAATGCCATCATCCAGAGAAATGGAATCCTGCCACGAATCTGTGACATCCTATATACGATAAAAACAATTTGGAGACTCACTATGGAGGTAAAAAAATGAATCCAGGTGATATAGGTGATTTGCCAGATCATATAGCCGAAATTAAAAAATGCAAAAATCAAAACAAAGAAAAGATAATTATCTTACAATATCAATTTTTCATTGTCTATTCAACCAGTTTTATTAATTTTCCATCGATATAAATTCTTTGTCTGTGTTACTTCAACCCTTCAATAATTTCATTGCCGCCAATCAACTTTTTTCTATCGAATCCAGAATCCTTCTGGCAGTTAGTGGAGGCATTGATTCGGTGGTCATGGCCGAATTGTTTTACCGGGCAAAATTTGCCTTCGGAATCGCTCATTGTAATTTCGGGCTCCGGGGTACTGAGAGTGATAATGATGAACATTTTGTTACTGAATTGGCTTCAAAATACAATGTACCTTGTTATATTCAAAAATTTGACACCAACGGGTATGCCCATGAAAAAGGCATTTCTATTCAGATGGCTGCAAGGGAGCTGAGATATGAATGGTTTGAAACCATCCGTAAAAAAGAAATATTTGATTTCATTGCAACTGCGCACCACCTCGACGATCAGATAGAAACATTTTTTATCAATTTGATAAGAGGGACTGGAATTTCCGGACTTCATGGGATTCCGGTTCGGAATGGAAATATTATCAGACCACTCCTTTTTGCCTACAGAAAACAGATTGCAGAATTTGCTTTTGCGAACAATATACAGTACCATAACGACAGCAGCAATGCTTCAACCAAATACCTTAGGAATAAAATAAGGCATGACCTCTTACCGGCCATTACCACCATGAATCCGGACTTCAGCGCGAACCTCACTGCAACGATCGGCAGAATCAGGGATATGGAACTGATTGCTAATAAGACAATCTCTGATTGGCGAAATAAGGTAATGAAAGAAGAGGGGCAGAATTTCATTATTAATGTTCCTGCCTTCCTTCATTCAGAACCTTTAGATACGTTGGCATGGGAATTATTAACCCCCTTTGGTTTCAATAAAAACCAGGTCATCAATATTGTTCATCTGATAGAAAAAGGAAGTGGCACCCAATTTTTCTCTCCTACCCACCGCCTGATAAAAAATCGGCAGCAACTGATTATACAACCTCTGCCGGATAAAGAAGAGGAAAAACACTTTTTAATTCAAGATTTCACTTTAAAAAAAACCTTGAAATGCCCAATTTCACTTACATTAAAAAAAATCAATGATCCTTCCTATTATGATATTCCTACATCGAACGATACCGCCAGCATTGATTACGAAAAAATTACCTTTCCTCTGATCCTAAGAAAATGGGACCCCGGTGATATATTTTATCCGTTTGGCATGAATCAGAAAAAAAAACTGAGCGATTTTTTTATTGACCATAAATTCTCACTGCCGGATAAGGAAAGTTGCTGGTTGATCTGTTCCGGAAAAGAGATCATCTGGGTAGTCGGTCACCGACCCGATCACCGCTTCAGAATCACGAAGAAAACACGAAAAATCCTACAGATAAAAGTTGAGCCATGAAGAGATATCCATTTTTATATTTTCTCCCTTTCATGTTGATCTTCTGTCATTGGACAGGATATGCACAGAACATCAAACCGACCCAGACTGAAGCAGTATTTAATGTAGTTACTACCAGTAAAAGCGGAAACCCCAGACAAGGTGAAGTTATCTCTCTGGTAAGCCAGGGATCAAAGAAACGTTTTACCGGAACAACCGGAGAAGATGGAAAATGTACAATTATCATTCCATCAGGGGAGAAGTATATCATTTATTACCAATATTTTAGCGACCAGGTCAAATATAAAGATCTGGATGTTCCTGGTGGTGATCACCGGGTAACATATACCTTCACAATGAAATATGATCCCCCCAGAACCTTTACGCTTAAAAATGTCTTCTTTGATACCGGAAAAGCCACCCTAAGGAAAGAATCTGATAAAGCTTTACTCGAATTGGCAGAAGTACTAAAACTGAAACCCCGAATGGAAATCGAAATTGCCGGGCATACCGATAATGTAGGTTCCTCAGAATCGAATATTAAATTATCTGCTGACCGTGCTGAGGCTGTTCGTATTTATCTCATCAACAAAGGAATTAACGGAAATCGAATCGTTGCCAAAGGATACGGAGAAACACAACCTGTTGCCGACAACAATACCGAAGAAGGAAAACAACAGAACCGTCGCACAGAAGTTAGGATCATCAAAGATTAAGAACCTGTTACGGATACTTTATATTTTAGCTATCTTTGTGCATCCTAAAAATTCCTGTTAACAATAATTTCTAACTATGAAAAAAGTCTGGATCGGCTTATTGGCCTTAGTTCTGATCCCTACATGTGTTTTTTCACAAATTCTTGATCCTGTAAAATGGAGCTTCAAAGTTGAACAATCCACACCTGGTGAAGCCACCCTTCTGCTTATTGCAAAAATCGACAAGAACTGGCATCTATATTCTCAAGGTATCCCTCCAAACGGGCCCATACCAACCACTTTCACCTTCAATAAAACCAACGCCTATCAGCTCATGGGTAAGGTGATGGAGCCAAAAGCCATCGAAGAACGAGATGTGCAATTTGACAATATGCTGCTGAAGTTTTTTGCAGATAAAGCAATTTTTAAGCAGAGGATCAAAGTACTTCAGTCCAAAGATTTCGTCCTTACCGGGATAGTGAATTTTATGTGTTGTGATGACAAGCAGTGTCTTCCTCCCAATGATGTGGAGTTTTCTTTTCAGATCAAAGGGAATCCTCAAGCCGAAGCCATAATCACTAATGTTTCAACACAAAACACTCAGGATACGGCAAAAGCGATTGCTAAAACGACATCCGATTTGCAGACAAAAAAAACAGACCAGGTAAATCTTGCTACTACAACCGCAGATACTGCTGCCAACAAATCGTTGCTCTGGTTTTTCCTGATCTCCTTCCTCGCAGGGTTGGCGGCAATTATTACCCCCTGCGTATTTCCGATGATCCCAATGACGGTAACCTTTTTCATGCACGATAGCACCAGTAAAAAAAAGGCAAAGATGGAAGCCTTGGTTTATGGTCTCTCAATCATTGTCATCTATATGATCCTCGGAGTGCTTGTTTCAGTCACCATGGGCCCTAACTTTAATAATTTTATCAGTACCCACTGGATCCCAAATTTATTTTTCTTCGTAATCTTTATGGTTTTCGCTGCCTCTTTTTTAGGGATGTTTGATATAACATTACCCAGTTGGCTTGTCAATAAAGCCGACAAACAGGCTGATAAAGGAGGGTTCAGCGGAGCCTTTTTCATGGCATTTACCCTGGTATTGGTCTCTTTTTCCTGTACCGGTCCGATTGTGGGTGCACTCTTGGTCAAATCCGCCGGAGGAGCCATTCTCATGCCCATCATCGGGATGCTGGGTTTTTCACTTGCTTTTGCTTTGCCTTTTGCCTTATTCGCCTTTTTTCCTTCTTGGTTGTCAGGACTTCCCAAATCAGGAGGCTGGCTAAACTCAGTTAAAGTGGTTCTTGGATTCTTGGAATTGGCCTTGGGGTTGAAATTTTTGAGTATTGCCGACCAAACCTATCACTGGCACATTCTCGACCGCGAAGTCTACTTAGCGTTTTGGATTGTCATCTTTTCCCTTATGGGGTTGTACCTGTTGGGCAAACTGAAATTCAATCATGACTCTGACTTGCCTTATATCAGCGTTCCCCGGATCACTCTGGCCATCATCGTTTTCGCCTTTGTTGTTTATATGATTCCCGGCATGTGGGGAGCTCCGTTGAAAGCATTATCGGGGTATCTTCCTCCCCAGACCTACCTTGATTTTGATCTGAACGCTATCATAAAAAAAGAGGTTTCCGCCATTAGTCCCGGAGGCGGAAGTGCTCCTTCCGCGCTTTGTGACAATCCAAAATACAATGACTTTTTAAAATTGCCTCATGGACTTGAAGGATATTTTGACTACAAACAAGCGCTGGCTTGTGCCCGAAAACAAAACAAGCCTATATTCCTTGACTTTACCGGCCATGGTTGTGTAAATTGTCGGGAAATGGAATCCAATGTATGGTCTGATCCTGCCGTTTTGAAACGGCTCCGGGAGAAGTATCTGGTTACCGCACTATATGTGGATGACAAAACAGAACTCCCTGAAAAAGAATGGTATACTTCGACCTATGATAAAAAGGTGAAAAAATCTATCGGAAAGCAGTTTGCAGATCTTCAGATTACCCGTTTTAATGTAAATTCTCAACCTTACTATGTTCTACTCGACACTGCCGGGAATCTACTTACCAATCCTCGTGCTTATGATCTTGACATCAATGCCTTTATTAAATTCTTAGATACCGGATTGGAGAAATTTCAGAAGCAGCAAACTAAATAAGACCCGGTTATGCGTTCGATTGTGTTATTTCTGATTATCTTTTTCACATTAACCCTTAGCGGATTTTCACAAACACAGCCTTTCAGTCTTGTTTCTTCTCCCCTTCCTCCACTCGAATTTAGTTCCGGCGCATGGGGTGATTACGATAACGACGGAGACTTAGATGTGATTCTCAGTGGAAGTACCGGAACGGCACCTTCCACCTGGCTTTACCGCAACGACAATGGTTCCTTCACAGAAGTAAATTCTGGTCTCCCGGGATTCTCTAATACTTCTGTTGAATGGGGCGATTTTGATCATGATGGTGACCTTGATCTGCTTTTTACAGGGTTAGATATGAACCATAATGATGTCACAAAGATTTTTAAAAACATTGATGGAAATTTCACCGATGCCAACATTATCTTGCCAGGCATTTCCAACGGACAGGCAACATGGGGTGATTTTGATAACGATGGAGATCTTGACATCCTCCTTGCCGGGAGTTTCAAAACAAAGATCTTGATGAATAACGGGAACGACCAGTTTTCGGAAATTTCCACCCCATTGGTTCCACTCCAGAACGCTTCTTGTAGCTGGGTCGATTATAACAACGACGGGCAATTGGATGCAATGATCAATGGCGACAGTGGTGGCGGAATGGTATCTAAACTCTATAAAAACAACCATGGCGTTTTCCATGAAGTGTTGATGGATTCTTCAGCATTCATGGGCTTAGGCGCAGGTTGCTGCAAATGGGCTGATCTTGATAATGATGGAAAACAGGACCTTGTGTTAGCTGGGATGGACATAAATGCGGATGGGCACCTGGTGGTTTATAAAAATGAAGGAAACGATCATTTCACCCTGTTTGATGCCATAACTAACAACGTACGATACTCCTCGCTTGACATCGGAGATTATAATGCAGACGGATATTCCGACATCATCTTTATTGGAAAAATCAATGGATGCGGAGGTACTGCCGTTACCATGCTCTTCCAGAACCTCGGTTTCATGCAATTTTTTGAAGTGAACACACCGATTGCCGGGTTTTGTAACGGTAGGGTTAACTGGGGAGACTTCAACAACGACGGATTCACCGACTTGTTACTCACCGGTACTGATGGTTATGAAGCACCAAAAACCGCCATTTATAAGAACAATTTAGGAACAGGCGTTTTCACGACTAACACCCCTCCGACCATCCCTGAAGGACTTATGGCAGTACCTTTTCCCGATAAAATCATCATACACTGGAACAGTGCCTTGGATTTGCAGACCCCTAAGAATGGCCTTTCGTATAACCTTTATGTTGGCACCCAGCCCGGAATATCTGATATTGTTCCCGCCATGGCCAATGAAACGACGGGATTCCGGAGGATTGTCAGCGTAGGAAATTGCACTGCCGACACTTCATGTACCATTAGCGGTATCCCTGCCGGGGATTATTGGTTCAGTGTCCAAGCGATCGACAATGGTCTCCTGCCAGGAAATTTCGCTACGCCAGTTGCATTTTCCTATGACCCTATGGGAATGAAGGAGCACAATTCATCAACGCTTTCCATTCATCCAAATCCATGCAGGGAGATGATTAACATTCAAATTCCCAATGGTGAAGCATGGGCGGCAGAAAGGATTGTCCGAATTTACAATCAAGCAGGGCGATTGGTTTTTGAAGGAATGACAGAAAAGCCAATCAATACTTCAACCTGGCCAAAAGGAATTTACCTGGTATGTGTTACCCGGGGAGATCATGTTAACTCAGATAGTCTACTTATCAAGGAATAGGGCTTTTACTTCTTCCCCCAAAGTTCAGCGAAATACTTATAAAAATAGGTGATTGTTTCTATTCCCTTGAAAAAATTATCAAGCGGATAATTTTCGTTGGGCGAATGACAAGCATCCGATTCCAATCCAAAACCCAATAAGATAGATTTTATTCCAAGGATTTCCTCAAATTGAGGAATAATAGGGATACTACCACCACTACGAACAGGGACCGGTTTTTTACCAAGTGAAGTTTCAATGGCCCGGCTTGCTGCTTGGTAGCCAAGGGTATCAATTGGGGAAACATAGGCTTGTCCACCATGCAGAAACTGAACTTGTACATTTACATAGTCGGGTGCAATGGACCTAAAATGTTTTTCAAAGAGTTCACCAATTTTTCTACAATCCTGGTTTGGAACCAGGCGCATTGAAATTTTTGCATACGCTTTTGAAGGAAGAACCGTTTTGGTTCCTTCTGCGATATAACCGCTCCAAATTCCGTTTATATCAAGTGTTGGACGAATCCCAGTACGTTCTTTTGTAGAATAACCGTTTTCTCCAAACAGAGCATTCACCGACATGCTTTTTTTATATTCTTCTTCGTCAAACGGAGCTTTTGCCATTTCATCACGCTCTTCCTGGGTTATTTCCACGACATCATCATAAAAACCCGGAATGGTAACATGTCCCTGATCATCGGTAAGGGAAGCAATCATTTTAGTTAAAACATTGGCCGGGTTGGCAACTGCGCCGCCAAAAATACCCGAATGAAGGTCGTGATCCGGACCAGTCACTTCCACCTGCATATAAGCAAGCCCTCTTAACCCAACGGTTATGGATGGGCAAGACAGGCCGATCATGCTGGTATCAGACACCAAAATGATATCAGATTTCAACAATTCTGTGTTTTTCCGACAAAAAGGGGCAATATTCATTGAGCCAACTTCTTCCTCCCCTTCGATCATAAACTTGACGTTACAGGGCAGGGTATTGGTTTGTACCATCAACTCAAATGCTTTGGCATGCATAAACGACTGACCCTTATCATCATCTGCACCCCGTGCAAATAGCTTTCCATCCCGAACTTCAGGCTTGAATGGCTGTGATTTCCATAAATCAAGAGGATCTACTGGCATTACATCATAATGGCCATATACTAAAACAGTTGGCAGTTCTTGATCAACAATTTTTTCGCCATAAACGATAGGATTCCCTTCGGTCGGAAAAATCTCACTTCTATCACACCCTGCTTCCCGCAATGTCTTTCTCCAATATTCTGCTGCATGGATCATCTCTTCTTTATGATCAGCCAATGAACTGATGGAGGGAATCCGGATAAGTCCGAATAATTCATGAATAAATCGATCGCGGTTTTCGTTAATATAATCCTTGATATATTTCATAGGTCTCGACCTGAAAATTGAATTAATTTAGCTTTAATTTAGTTGATTTAGGGAAATCAAATCAAACAACACCGAATAGTTACCCTTTCCCGTTGCAAATGTAGGAATTTATAATCGATGAAAAAAGATACATTTAACAGTAAAAAGTCGTACCTTTAAATAATTATGGATCAATTTTCATATCTAAATATTCAGGATAATTCTGTAATTGAAGAACTATTCGCTCAGTTTAAGCAAAATCCAAAAAGTGTGGACGAAAGCTGGCAAAATTTTTTTGAAGGTTTTGAATTTTGTCAGAAAAATTACAAAGCGGAACAAGGGGAAGCGTTTTTATATCCAAACGAGTTTAAAGTAATGAACCTGATCACCGATTACCGTCAACGGGGCCACCTTTTTACAAAGACCAATCCCGTAAGGTCACGTCGTAAATACACTCCTCCCCTTGATATCGAGACATACGGATTAACCTTGGAAGATCTGCAAAAGACGTTTCAGGCAGGTAAAGAAATCGGCCTCGGAAATGCGAAACTTTCGGAGATTATAGCCCATTTACAACTAACCTATTGCCAGTCAATCGGTGTGGAATATTACTATATCCGTCGTCCGGAGATCATTGCCTGGTTCAAGTCAAAAATGGAACCGATTCGAAATACTCCCGATTTTACTTCCGGAGAGAAGGAGCATATTTTGCACAAACTTGCTGAAGCTGTTCTATTGGAGAAATTCATCCACAAAAAATTCCCGGGACAAAAAAGTTTTTCTTTAGAAGGTGTTGAATCACTGATCCCTGCTTTGGACATGGTAATCATAAAAGGGTTTAACTTGGGAATGGAAGAGTTTGTAATTGGGATGGCCCACCGGGGGCGTTTGAATGTCCTTGCAAATATTATACATAAACCGCTCTCGGAAATTTTTTCAGAATTTGAAGGGAAAGAGTATATTGATCAGGATCTACTCGGAGATGTGAAATATCATCTGGGTTATTCGAGTGAAATACCGATGCCCCCTGGCAAGAAAATCCGGGTTACTCTGGCCCCGAATCCTTCTCATCTTGAAGCTGTGGATTCGGTTGTTGAAGGTATTTGTCGTGCCCGAATCGATCATCATTTTAATGACAATAATCTTCCTGTTGTACCAATTCTTATTCATGGAGATGCCTCTATTTCAGGACAGGGAATCATCTACGAAATATTACAGATGTCGGATCTGAATGGATATAAAACCGGCGGCACCATTCATTTTGTGATAAATAATCAGATCGGGTTTACAACCAATTATATAGATGGACGATCCAGCGTTTATTGTACCGATGTTGCAAAGACAATTCAAGCTCCTATTTTTCACGTGAATGCCGACGACGTAGAAGCGGTGGTATATACTGTTCAACTGGCTATGGAATTCCGTGCTGCTTTTCATAAAGATATTTTTATTGACCTTCTGGGCTATCGGAAATACGGACACAACGAAAGTGATGAACCACGTTTTACCCAGCCCATTCTTTATAAGATCATTGAACAACATCCCAATCCTCTGGAAATATATCTTGAGAAACTTGCGCAGGAACAATCAATTTCTACCATCAATTTTCAGGCTGATCGAGTCGGGATAAATAAAAAACTTGAGGATAGTTTTGATGCTGCAAAAGTTATAGAAAAAGGCGACATTGCTCCCTTTTTAGGAGATCTTTGGGAAGGAGTGAGAAAAGCGACTGCAGATGATTTCATAAGTTCACAACCAACTTTTATTCCGGAAAAAATCCTCCTGTCCATTGGATTCCAATTAACTGCTTTACCAGAGGGTAAGTTGTTTTTCAAAAAGGTTATCAAGATGCAGGAAGAGCGAAGGTCTATGATAGAAAATGGAAGGCTTGACTGGGCAATGGGAGAATTATTGGCGTATGGTTCCCTCGTAGGAGAAGGTATTCCTGTTCGTATGAGCGGACAAGATTGTCAGCGGGGAACTTTTAGCCACCGCCATGCTGTTCTTACTGTTGAAGACTCTGAAGAAATCTATATCCCCCTTGCTCATATTTCGCCGGAACAAGCCACTTTTACGATCATCAATTCCCTGCTTTCGGAATATGGAGTTTTGGGATTTGAATATGGATATAGCCTTGCATCCCCTTTCGGACTCACAATTTGGGAAGCACAATTCGGGGATTTCAATAATGGAGCCCAAATCATCATCGATCAATACCTGAGCAGTGCCGAGGACAAATGGAAAGTGATGAACGGTCTGGTTCTGTTGTTGCCACATGGCTACGAAGGCCAGGGCCCGGAACATAGTTCAGCCAGATTGGAACGGTTTCTTGCCCTATGTGGACATCACAATATGCAAATCGTTAATTGTACTACTCCGGCCAATTTCTTTCATGTCTTGCGACATCAGGTACACCAGCCATTTCGTAAACCGTTGGTCGTTTTTACGCCCAAGAGTTTGTTACGTCACCCACGATGTATCTCGCCGTTGAGTGACTTCACACAAGGTGGATTCAGGGAAATAATCGACGATGAAACACCCAACCCGGAAAATATCCGGAAAGTGGTATTTTGCAGTGGAAAAATTTATTATGATATTGTACAGGAAATGGATGGCCCTACATCGGATATCGCAGTCGTCAGGTTAGAACAACTCTATCCGCTGCCAATTGGAAAATTAAATCAGACTGTTGCCAGATATCCGAATGTCACACAATGGGAATGGGTACAGGAAGAGCCAGTCAACATGGGTGCCTGGAAATATTTTTCGACTAATTTCAATACCATTACCCTTCATCACGTTGCCCGGCCGTTAAGTGGAAGTCCTGCCACCGGATCTTCCCGGTTACATAAAATCCAGCAGAAACTCCTTACTGATAAGGCACTTGGCAAATGTACCTGCGAAAAGGCAAATAAATCCTGCAGATTAGATTGTGCAGATCATGAAAACGAGAATATTTGTTCATGAAAGTTGTAATTTTGCATCAAAGCAGAATTTAGGAAAATAATATGGAAATCGAACTTAAAATTCCCAGCCCAGGTGAATCCATCAATCAGGTTCAAATAGCAAAATGGTTGGTCAGCGATGGAGAATCTGTTGATAAAGACCAGGAAGTTGTTGAAATTGATTCCGATAAAGCTTCTTTTCCCCTTTCTGCGCCCGAAACAGGAATAATCCACACATTAAAACCTGAAGGTGACACTGTTGCAGTGGGAGCTGTAATTGCCATCATTAAAGAGACTCAAGCATCTCCGCTTGCCAGGAAAATTCTGGAAGATAAAAAAATCCCAGTCGGCGATATTGGGGCCATCTTCCCGGGAAAAAAAATCATCCGGAAAGACATCGAATCATTTATAAACCGGAAGAAAGAAGTATTGCCAGGAACGCGGGAGGAAGAAAGAAAAAAAATGACAACGTTGCGCCTGAAACTTGCAGAACGATTGGTTGCCGTAAAAAATCAAACAGCCATGTTGACTACCTTTAATGAGATCAATATGCAGGCTGTATTGAAAATTAAAGAAACATACAGTGAACTTTTTAAAGAAAAATTTGGTGTCGGAATAGGCTTAATGTCCTTTTTTACGAAGGCAGTCACCATCGCTCTCGGGGAATTTCCGCAGATCAATTCAATGATCGATGGAGAAGAACTGGTAATCCCCCATTATATTGATATCGGAATTGCAGCTAGCACACCCAAAGGATTGGTGGTACCGGTACTGCGAAACACAGAGCAACTGAGTCTATCAGAGATTGAAATAAAGATCAAAGAGTTAGCCGGAAAAGCAAGGGAAAATAAAATTTCCATCGAGGAGATGAAGGGAGGTACCTTTACCATTACCAACGGAGGAGTGTTTGGATCGCTAATGTCCACTCCCATTCTGAATCCTCCACAAAGCGCTATCCTCGGAATGCATAAAATCCAGGATCGCCCCATTTCAGTTCATGGGCAAGTAGTAATCGCCCCGATGATGTATGTCGCACTTTCTTACGACCATCGCGTTATTGATGGCCACGAATCGGTCAGTTTCCTAATCAGGGTAAAAGAAATGATCGAAGACCCGATAAAAATGCTCCTCAAAGGAATAGACCCTGTTCGTTTACTTCTTGACCTATAAAATTCACATAAGATGAGAAAACAGGTTGATTTTTTAGTCATTGGGTCCGGAATAGCAGGACTCACTTTTGCCCTTAAAATGGCAAAGTATGGGAAAGTTTGTATCGTTACCAAGGCAAGGATGGATGATACGGCTACCAGTTGGGCCCAGGGAGGGATTGCCGCAGTAATGTACACTCCCGATTCTTTCGAAAAACATATTCAGGATACCCTCATCGCCGGAGATGGTGTTTGCGATGAACACATTGTTCGCCTTACCATAACCGAATCTACCGCACGAATTAAGGAACTGATCAAATGGGGAACAAAATTCGATAAAACCACTACCGGGAAGTTTGATCTTGCCAAGGAAGGCGGTCACTCTGAATACCGGGTGATGCACCACAAAGACAGTACCGGACGAGAAATCGAAAACACCCTTCTGGATCAGGTGAAGAAACATCCTAAAATCGAAATCCTGGAAAATCATTTTACCATCGACATCATTACCCAACATCACCTTGGCATTGAGGTCAACCGCCGAACCCCTGTCATTACCTGCTTTGGGGCATACGTATTCAATCCCCGTACCCATCTTGTCGATACTATTTTATCAAAAATTACTTTGGTTGCAACCGGAGGTGCCGGAAATGTTTATAACAATACAACCAATCCCCTGATTTCTACCGGTGATGGGATTGCCATGGTATACCGTGCCAAAGGAACCATTGAAAATATGGAATTCGTACAATTTCATCCCACCTCTTTATATCATCCCGAAGAGAAACCTGCTTTCCTGATCTCGGAAGCTCTTCGCGGGTTTGGCGGTATTTTAAAGACCCGCGACGGAAAAGAGTTCATGCATAAATATGATCCGCGATTATCCTTGGCACCTCGCGATATTGTGACCCGGGCAATCGATAGTGAACTTAAATTAAGTGGGGATGATTATGTAGGACTTGATTGTCGACACTTAAATAAAAACGATTTAATCAACCATTTTCCGAATATCTATGCAAAATGTCTGAGTGTCGGGATCGACATCAGCAAAGACCTTATTCCTGTTGTTCCTGCTGCACATTATACCTGTGGCGGAATTAAGGTAGATGAATACGGAAGGAGCTCAATCCAGCATCTGTATGCATCCGGCGAATGTTCTTCCACCGGATTACATGGTGCCAACCGGCTTGCATCGAACTCTTTATTAGAAGCATTGGTTTTTTCACATCGGGCCAGCGTTAATGCGATAAAAGAGGTGGAAAATATTTCCTGGTGTAATGAGATCCCGGATTGGGATGCAGAAGGAATGGTACTCAACGAAGAGATGATCCTGATTACACAATCAATGAAAGAACTCCAGTCCATCATGAGCAGTTATGTTGGAATTGTTCGTTCCAACCTAAGACTACAACGCGCTTTCGATCGGCTGGAACTACTCTACCGTGAAACCGAAGATCTTTATAACAAATCAATTCTCACTCCCCGGTTGTGTGAATTACGAAACCTGATCAACATCGGCTATCTGATCATCAAAGCTGCTCAGAACCGTCATGAAAGCAGAGGGCTACATTATTCCCTCGACTATCCAAAGGTCTTACCAAAATAATGAACAATGACACTGATCAAAGCCGTTAAAGGCATCTTTCCAAGGACCGGAAAAAATTGTTTCCTGGCCGATAATGCAACGCTTACCGGCGATGTGGTAATGGGGGATGACTGTAGTGTGTGGTTTAACGCAGTAATACGCGGTGATGTGCATACCATACGAATCGGTAATAATGTAAATGTCCAGGATGGCGCTATTGTCCATTGTACCTATCAGAAAGCCCCGGTAACCATTGGAAACAATGTTTCCATTGCACACAATGCCATCATTCATGGATGTACAATTCACGATAATGTTCTGATCGGAATGGGGGCCATTGTTATGGATGGTGCAGTAATCGAAAGCAACTCTATTGTTGGAGCCGGAGCATTGATCACTGAAGGAACCCATGTTGAATCCGGATCGGTGTGGGCTGGAGTCCCAGCCCGAAAAATAAAAGATATCAATCCCTCCCTGCTGGAAGGCCAGGTAAACCGGATCTCACGAAATTATAATATGTATGCAAGCTGGTATGATAAATAAACCAGCTATGGCGCTGAATATAGTCCTATTTTCAAAATGGACGGCAAATCGCGCGCCTGATCAATGACCAGACGAACACGTTGAACAGTCACTTCCGGGAACCGGAATAACCGTTTATACCCGACTGTAGTACCAGCAACCAAAGGTTTCCAATATTGACCATCCCAGATTTCGAAGTGAAATTTTTCAATCCGTTGACCCACTTTGATGTCCTCCTGAATCAACGCTACATTAAATTTCACAGGCTTCGGAAAATTATATTCAAAAACCGGATAATTTCCGCCTACTGTAGCTTTTGTAAGGATATTATCGGAAAAGATCTGCGATAGTTTCTTGCGCATTCCTGAAAGACTTTTAACATCATTTTTATGGATGAGTCCCTTTTGATTGGGAGGGACATTCAACAACAATACGGAATTTCGTCCCACGGAATTGAAATAGATGTCGACCAGTTTGTCTGCTGTTTTAACCAGACTATCCTCCTTTGCATGATAAAACCAGCCCGGGCGAATAGAAACATCGGTCTCGGCGGGATACCACCTAAGTACTTTTGCATGTTGCAACTCCTTGTCACTTCCCAAATCTACCTCCATCAAATCTCTTGGAACAAAACTCTCCTCATCCATAGGAATAACGCTCCATTCCTCCTCCCTTCCATATCCCGACTCGTTTCCAACCCAACGTACATCCGGACCCATGATGGCAATCACAGCTCCCGGCTGTAGTTCCCTAACCAATTGATAATAGGAAGACCAATCATACACCTGTTTCTTCCCATTGGGACCCTCTCCACAAGCACCATCGAACCAGACTTCAGAAATATCACCATAGCCGGAAAGCAGTTCTTTTAACAAATTTCTGAAAAATTCATTGTATTTCTGGGAATCTCCATAGCTGGATTCATGACGATCCCAAGGCGACACATAAATCCCGAATTTCATGCCATAAGATTTGCAGGCATCAGATACTTCTCTTACCAAATCTCCCTTCCCTTTTCGCCAAGGAGTTGCAGATATATTATAAGCTGTAAACCGGGTAGGCCATAAACAAAATCCGTCATGATGTTTCACGGTTAAAACAACCATCTTCATACCGGCCAATTGAAACGCCCGTACCCATTGTCTCGCATTCAGTTTTGAAGGATTAAAAATGGCCGGATCGGCCTTTCCATCACCCCATTCCTTATCCATAAAGGTATTGGGTCCAAAATGAATAAATGCATTGAACTCGCTTTGTTGCCAATTCAATTGATTTGAAGAAGGGGTTACCCGGGCTGCTTTTTCAATAATTTTTTTTTGGGCTTCACCAAGAGAAATCTCAACCTGATTGTTCCCTACATATATAGGTCGATCTGGCACACCAAAACGATCTTTGGATGTTTCCTGAGAAAACAATATTCCGGAAATTCCGAAATAAAAAATAAAAATCAATCCTGCTGTTGACAATATTTTCGGGTACTTCATCGGAGCTTCGCATTTTTTTTGAATGAACAATAATAGGCAAAAGAGCTGAATTTCTCTTATATTTGAACCCAAAATTTCACAAACTTTTCATTAATAATTATTGTGCAAGCAGAAATATTTTCCAGTAATGAATATCACACCCATCCCGATACGCACAGATTCCTGGCAGACAGAATTTTAGTTAAATCACGATGGGTATTTATGTGGAATTATATCCGCATAGTATTTAAATCACGATCCTCTGCCATAAAAGGGAAATATGATTCTCAGGCCTGGATTGAATCGTCGCATAACATTTTTGATAACATTGAAGGTTGCGGAGGACGGTTTCACATAACAGGTCTTGACAATATTCGTAATTCTATTGGACCAGTTATATTCCTTAGTAATCACATGAGTACTTTGGAAACCATGATATTTCCTGGGATTATCCAGCCAATTAAAGAAGTAACCTTTGTGGTCAAAGAAGAATTGGTAAAACATTGGGCATTTGGAGCGATAATGCGGTCAAGAAATCCAATTGTGTTAAGTCGTTCCAATCCCCGTGAGGATTTCAAGATTGTTATGGACCAAGGAAGCAAGTTGCTCACCCAGGGAATTTCCCTGGTCGTTTTTCCTCAGAGTACCAGAAGAATGAAGTTTAATCCTAAAGAATTCCATTCGCTGGGAACCAAATTAGCTATTAAAGCAGGCGTTCAGGTTATCCCTGTAGCCATTAAAACCGATTTTTGGGGAAATGGAAAGATTGCCAGTTATCTTGGCCCCATCGATCGGAAAAAACCGATATATATTGCATTCGGAAGCCCGATGCAAGTTACCGGTAATGGGAAGGAAGAGCACCAAAAAATCATTGATTTTATTCAAACTCATCTCGAAGTTTGGGAGGCTGATACGCTGTGATCCTTTCTCCTCGTCCATTTAATGGTGGCACTGAGGCCGGTATTGACAGAGAAAATAAAAAAACAAACCCATGAATTCCTGGAGACAATATCCGGTCATTTACGAAATCAACACCTGGGTTTGGTTGAGAGAGTTAACTATCAAAACAGGCATTGAAGTAACACTATCAAATGTTCCGGAAAATATATTGGATGACCTAAGCGGCCTTTCAATTGACGCTGTATGGTTGATGGGGGTATGGGAAAGAAGCCCCAGGGGAAAGAAAATCTCTAACCAAAATGAAGGAAACCTTCGTGATTTTCGACAGGCATTACATGATTTTACATTGGATGATAATATCGGATCGCCATATTGTGTAAAGAGATATATGGTCGATGAACATCTGGGAGGTACTGTAGGGTTGTCAATATTTCGGGAAAAACTTGCTTCACGGGGAATTAAATTAATTCTCGATTTTGTTCCCAATCACCTGGCACACGATCATCCTTGGGTATCTGAATCGCCTGATTTTTTTATTCAGGGCAATTTCGACGATCTTCAAAAAGATCCCGCTACATTTGTTGCGATCGGCAATGCTATTTTTGCCTGCGGAAAAGATCCCTTTTATCAGGCATGGCAGGATGTTGTACAAATGAATGCTTTTCATCCTGATTTGCGGAAAGCAATCCTTGAAACCATTTTACAGATCGCGAATCAATGCGATGGAATCCGTTGTGATATGGCTATGCTGGTAATGAATGATATTTTCGAGAAGACCTGGCAACAAAAGGCAGGATCTAAACCCATGCTGGATTATTGGGAAGAGATTATCCCTGCTACCAAGCGACACCATGAAGGTTTCCTTTTCATCGCCGAAGCATATTGGGATATGGAGTGGAATCTACAGCAACAGGGCTTTGATTATTGCTATGATAAGCGGCTGTACGATCGGTTGGAATCCAGAAACCCCGCAACCATTTTACAGCATATCTCCGCCCCCTTGGATTTTCAATCGAAGCTACTTCGTTTCATTGAAAACCACGATGAACCAAGAGCTGCAGCAATTTTTAAGCCTTTTACAGAAAAAGCCTTAGCGGTTGCTTTTTCCACTTTGCCCGGTGCCAGACTCTTTCATGAAGGCCAACTTGAAGGAAGAAAGGTGAAATTACCTGTATTCCTTTGCAGGAGATCCCCGGAACCAGTCAATTTTGCCTTGCAATCATTTTATTGCAAACTCCTTTCCGAAATCAGTTTACCTGTTTTTCATCAGGGTTGTTGGTCACTTTTTCAAACAAGTGGATGGGTAGATAACCACACTTTTTCATATTTGTTATCCTGGGGTTGGAAGGGTGAGGGAACAAGCTATCTCATCATCATTAACATGAGTGAAAAGGATTCACAGGGAAAGGTCAGGATTGATTGGCAGGATCTCAGGGGTAGCAATTGGCAACTCGATGATCCATTTTCCGGACAATCGTATTTGCGTGAAGGATCAGAATTATTAAATCCAGGACTCTATGTCAGTCTCGAACCATGGAGTTTCCATTTCTTCCGGGTTACCGCACCATAACCTTTTTATTTGCCATCACACCATCTCCGGTAATGCTGACCACATATAATCCTTGTGCAAAACCAGTAAGATCCATCCTCATTTGCTTCTCAAATGAATGGGAAAGTACTGTTTTACCCGACATATTAATTACCTGGCACTGTAACGGGTAATGTGAAGTTGATGAAATTTGAAGCTGTATTCCAGGAAACCCCGATAGTACCTTAATTTCCACAGTCGACACATTATTTTCCGAAACCCCGGAAGGATCGTAATATGGTCTTGCCAACGATACTACCGAAGCTAATCCCGACTGAATAAGTTTACGGGCCAAAGCATAGCAGTTTACACTGGGACCAATAGTATCTCCTGAAGTATGAATGTAAGGACTGTAATCAGGTTCATCCTCAAATGGAAAAATTCCCATATATCCATGTTCATTGAAGGAGGTATGATCGCTGTCGCCACCGGTAAGTCCGGTAAGATGATAAATCGGAAATTCCGGAATATAAATCGGAGCAACACCTGTATAAAAATCTACCAAAACCTCAGCACTGTTGGGTGCAATCAGATCGCTGTGGATTTCTGTTCCTGGTTTTTGATAACTGATCATATCCATATTAAAATACCCCAGAATGTTCATTCCCTGCTGCTCACAACGCTTTGCATATTCCTCACTTCCAAATAATCCATACTCCTCAGCAGAAAATGCACAATAAATAATTGTCCGTTCAAATTCATATTGGCTTAAAATTCGTGCAACCTCAAGTACGCCGGCAGTTCCTGAAGCATTATCATCAGCCCCAGGTGCATTACCATAATACGTATATGAATCATAATGAGCACCAAGGACGACATACTCTTCAGGATATACTTTTCCAATCTGAGTTGCTATCACATTTCCGCTGGAACCGGAAGGCTGAGTTACAGGCTGAATTTCAACAGGGAATCCAAGAGCAACATATTTATCCTTGAGCCAGTTCTGTGCTTGTACTGCCTGCGGAGTTTTGCATTTACGTGTTCCATAATCCTGCAGATGCTGTATGGTTGAATCCACAGAAACTGTATCCACTTCATTTATATAGGTAAAAATTTCCGGAAAAGTATCTATTTCATACTGTGGAGACCGCTCGTGATGTATGATCCATCGCGAATCCTTACATATTTTCACCAAACCACCATGAACCCCGGGGTAGAAATCATCAGACTGTTCCTGAGAATATTTGATAAATGCTTTTTCACCATCGGCAAAAAGAACCGTTCCGGAATGTTGCAAATTGCTTACATATTGTTCTTTATCCTTAAATGGCAACCATGCCATCATATAGGATGTTCCGTTTATCCAGGGATTTGCATCGATAACCTGATAATTAAAACTTACCGGATCTGAATGAGAAGCGACAAGAAAATCCGGTCCCTGATAGTGTACTACCAAGCCTTTGCACTGGGTTATGAGATTTAATTCTCCGGGTGTATGATATTTAATCAGAATTAATTCCTGAGTATATCCCGTCAATACCAAGAAAAAGAATAGGAAAACAAAGGTTAGTCGTCGTGCCATATTTGAAAAGGATTAAAGGTTAAAAAGACAGATATTTAATAATTTTTTCCACATCATTCTATCAAATTATCAGAAGTTATGATGGTTTGTGACATTGGAATCGTCATTTTCATCTGACCAGTCATTGCACAGGTCATATCTTGTTGTAACTTACTCTCTTTTGCGATAATCATTCCGAGTTTTGGATCATACCATCCTGTACCACTGGTTTCTCCAGACCCTTCGATAAAAAAATCCATTCCCATGAGGTTCATCTTCCCAGTAGTTTCAGTTTTAGAAGTGAAGGATATTTTGCAGCAATCGTGCCCATTTTTTTGTTCCATCTGAACCAAAGTATATTCGAATTGTCCCTGATAAATCATACTCCCCTGCCCGATTTTAACGGTATCGTTGATCGGAGAAGTCCATTTTTCACCCATCCCTACAGAATGATCGGGAAAATGTAAAAAAAAGTCGGCTTTAAGGGAAGTAGTGTTCCCAAATCCCATCTTATTCAACGATTGCACAGAATCGATCACTTGGTTTTTAATCTGGTCTCCTAAAAAACTAATGGTTATTCTGTTTCGCTTTCCAACCAATTCCTTTTGGTCTATAATGGTATCGAACATACCGCTTTTAATCGATGATTTTATTGATTCATAACTACAGATAAAAGTCATATTTCCATTTGCGGCCACCGAATCAATGACTATCTTTACGACACTTGAAGCCGATCCGGATGCATTCATTTCTTTTCCGTTAATCTCCTGCTGACTGTCAAATGTTGTGCGTGTTTTATATCGGTATGTCTCTCCTGTTGTATATCTGAATGTAAGGTTAATCTTATCCTGAGCATTTAGACCAAGGAAGACAAACATCAAACTACAGACAAGAATTGACCGGAAAATTTTAAATTTCATATTGGGGAGGGAGCTAGGTTTACTATTTTTCATCTTTCTCTCTTGGATTGATGATTGGGTAATTGTGATTATCATTGGATATATACCAGGCAGTAAGGAAAGCAAGTCTTGCTACACGGGCAGCTTTCTGGGCATTAATCTTTGCAGGCTCATCACTAACCTGATGATAATCGGCATGAAGTCCTGTAAAGAAAAATATAGCTGGAATACCCTTGTTGAAAAAATTAACATGATCACTACCGCCCTCCATGTGGTCATCTTTACTTTCAACCAAAATCAAATTTGTGGACTTGTTTTGCATCCGGATGATTTTTATCAAGTCAGGGTTTTGACGAGCGCCGATCAATTCCAGAGAATCGGGATTGTTTCTGCTAATCATATCCAGGTTTAACATTGCCACCGTTTGATCTAGCGGAATGATCGGATCACGAACATAGGTAGACGATCCCAGCAATCCTATTTCTTCTCCCGCAAAAGCAATGAAAAGGAGACTGCGTTTCGGTTTTTCAGGAATTTGAGCAAAGGCCTTGGCAATCGCTAATACTCCGCTTGTTCCGGAGGCATTATCATCGGCTCCGTTAAAGATGGAATCAGTATTTGCCAGATGCTCTCTCAAATAACCTACATGATCATAATGCGCTCCGATCACAACTACTTGATTTTTTAAAATGGGGTCTGAACCTTCCAGAAATCCGATCACATTTTTTCCTCCGATGGGCTTAGCTTCCAATACGATATTCATCGTCATGGTTTTCCCTTTCAAGAGAAATGAATGGGGAACCATTTCTTTTTCAATCTCAATCTGTATGTTTTTCAAGGAATCAACACTCCCAAGCAGTGTATTAATCACTGATTCTCCGACCTGTACAACAGGTATATTTTCAGTCAGGCTTTTGCAATTCCCCATCGGAAGAATATTCCATGGAAGCGTTCTTGATAAAGATGGCCAGGGGGATCCTCTGGGTTTTAAAGAGGAATATTGCAAAGGACCGGAAACCACAATCATGCCAATGGCACCATGTTTCATCGCCTGGAGCATTTTTTCCATAATGCCGGTATGTTGTGCAAAAACATCCCCATAAAATATTTTGTGTGAAGTATCTTCTTTTCCTGGCTCCTGACGCAAGACAAGCACAATTTTCCCCTTTACATCTACATTTTCGTAATCATCATAATGGCACTCCGGAGCTGTAATCCCATAACCGGCGAAAACGATCTCCCCTTCAATCTGTTTACTCCCACTAAAATCATAAGGAACAAAATCTGTTTTTAAAAAAAATTTCTCCGAATCAAGTCCATGACCTACTGAAATAAAGTTACCGCTCCCCAGATCAAAATTACAGTATGAAAGATCCTGGAAATAAGAACCATGTATGGACTTCAATCCAAAAGTCTGGAATTTTCCTGCGATGAAGTTGGCGGCAATATCTAAACCGGGACTGGGTGTTTCGCGGCCTTTTAAAGAATCTGATGCCAGAAAGTCAATCGATTGCCGAATAAATTCCGGGGTGATAATTTGATTGATTTGTTTTACGATATCAGACTGGGCATTAGAATGATGCGGGGTCAGAATCATCAAAAAAAACAAACAAATCAAAAGAAAAATACGATGAAAACTAAATAATTTCATCTGTAAAATATTAGAATTAAAATTCCATCCCCTGAAGATTTTTTTGGTTTTTCCAGAATCTCCAGAAAGATCGGGAAATTTTAGCGATTTTTCTTTCTTTGAATTTTTATCAAATTTAAAAGAAAAATACGAAAAGAGCCGGTACTTTATTCAAATACCGGCTCTTTTACAAAAAAAAGTTCCTATTACTGGATACTCAGCTTTTTCTTCACAAGTAACATTACATCATCTGATTCATCTTTAAAGATGACAACATCCTCAATGGCATTCAACACATAAGTGAATTTATTTTCTTTGGCAACGTCCTTAATAGCCGTTTTTGCCTTTTCAATAAATGGAGCTACCAGTTCTTGTTGTTTTGCTTGCAAATCTTGTTGTGCTTTTTGTTGGAAAGCATCAATACGTGCCTGTAAATCAGAAAGTTCCTTTTCTTTTGTTTGTTTGATCAGATCCGACATACCGGAAGCCTGGGATTGATAATCCTGATATTTGTTCTCAAATTCTGCCTTCATGGCATCCATTTGATCCGACAATGTCTTTTGGTATGTTTGTAACTTGATTTTTACTGAATCAATTCCCGGCATGGCAGCCAACAGTGAATTAAAATCAATATAACCGATTTTAACAGGATTCTGGGCTTGGGATGCAAAGGAGCAACTTAAAAATAAAACCACAAGGGTGATAAGCTTTGCTATTCTTTTCATTTTCAACGATTAAAGGGTTAATACTATATACAAGAAGTGCAAATTTACAATTTTTTTTATTCAAACAATCACGACTATGGGTTTTTCCTGATTTCTTTGGATTCATTGCCTCCGCCACCTGTTCCGCTTCCGGCAGGAGCGGCTTTTCCTTTTCCTTTTCTACCGCTAAGACTTGCACCCATGTTATCCAGAACTTCATCACTGATATCGTATTTCGGGTTGGCATACATCATAGTCAAACTTCCACCTTTATCGAAAATGACGGCGTAATTGTTGTTGGTAGCAATTTCCTGGATGGCATTATAGATCTTTTCCTGGATTGGTTTCACCAACTCCTGGCGTTTTTTGAACAAATCACCATCCTTTCCAAAACGATTCCGTTGTAAGTTTTTTGCTTCCTTTTCCTTGTCCACGATCTCTTGTTCCTTTTTCTTTTTCATATCATCCGGGAGAAGTACCGATTGTGTCTGGTAATCCTTGTACATTTTATCCACTTCTGCAAATTTTCCCTCGATCTCCTTCTGCCATGTCACAGAAAGTTCATCAAGCTGAGCTTGTGCTTCAGCAAATTCCGGAATATTATCCAGGATATATTGGGTATCAACATAAGCAAATTTCTGTGCATGCAACAGGGTTATTGAACCAATAACCACCATCATTGTTAGAAAAATCTTTTTCATAATTTTTTAAATTTCAATATTTCACCATTTCGTTATTTTATTTAGTCGATGGAGGAATTTATACTGAAATGGAATTGTCCTCCATTGGCTCCGGGTGATCCGGGAACTGCATCAATTCCGTACCCCCAATCCAATCCCAATAAACCAAACATAGGAAGATATACACGAACACCAACTCCGGCTGACCGGTATACATTAAAAGGGTTGAAATTTTTCCAGACCAACCAATCGTTACCGGCCTCAACAAAAGCAAGGCCAAAAATGGTTGCGCTGGGATTCAGTGAAACCGGGTAACGTAATTCTAGTGTATATTTCGTATATACAGAACCTCCAACTGAACTTGGATAACCCGGAGTAAGTGAATTATTAGAATAGCCGCGCATACCGATCAGTTCCCGGCCATCCATGTTATTATAACCAGTTAAACCATCCCCTCCCAGGTAAAACCGTTCAAATGGCGTTACTCCAAGGCTACTGTTATAGGCTCCCAGGTAACCAAACTGAATACGGGGTGATAATACCAATTTTTCAATCATGTTAATATACCATGATCCCTTAAATTTTATCTTGTAATATTCAACCCATTTGTAACGTTCCGAGGCATCCATCGCATCATAATCCACATTGCCTCTAAATAAGGAATAAGGTGGTGTAAGTTCCAGGTTAATCGAAATTTCCGAACCGTTCCTGGCAAAGATCGGCGCATCTACCGAATTTCTGGAGAGAATAATTCCATAACTAAAAGAATTGTATACTCCATTACCTCCACCAAATGTGAAGATCGAAGAATAATTATTGGTATGATAGCGATTATAATTCAAACTTTGATAAAGAGAAAAATAGTCATCTGGCCAACGTAGCTGTTGCCCCAATCCGATAGAAATTCCATCAATTTTAAAAGAGGCAAAGCCTACATCATTAGAAGCTAAACCATTGGTATACCGTGAATGAAAATAGGATAAGCTCAGGGCCAGGGGCTTGCGGCCACCTAACCAGGGTTCAGTAAAAGAAAAACTATAGCTAAAATACCCTGTACCATAAGTTTGGAACCGTAAACTTAGTTTTTGCCCATCACCCGATGGAATGGGTCTCCAGGCTTTCGGGTTTAATACATTCCGCAGTGAAAAATTATTAAAAGAGAGACCCACGGTACCAACAATACGGCCATAACCCCATCCCCCGGAGAGTTCAATCTGGTCGGCTGAAGTTTCGGTGACATCATATCCCACATCAACAGTACCATCTTCAGGGTTAGGATTGACGTTGGGTGTCAGTTTTTCTGCATCAAAATATTTAAGTTGGGCCAATTGCCGCTGAGAACGGATCAACCGGTCGCGGCTGAATAATTGCCCGGGTCGTGTTTGTATTTCACGCAAGGCTACATGATCATTAGTCTTGGTATTCCCTTTGATGGTCACCTTGTTCAGAATAGCCTGTTTCCCTTCTTTCATCCGTATTTCCAAATCGATCGAATCATTCTCAACTCTGGTTTCAACCGGCACAACATCAAAGAATAGATACCCGTCATCCATATATAACGACCGGATATCGGTGCCGTTTGGATTGTATGTCAAGGCCTGTTCTAATGCCTCCTGATCATATACATCTCCTTTGGTAATTTTCAGAATCCGATCCAAAAACCCTGAAGTATATTTAGTATTACCAACCCAGGTAATGTTTCTGACAAAATATTTTGGACCTTCTTCCATCCAGATGTCAATATTGATGGTATTATCACTGTTTTTCGAGATAGAATCACGTATTATCCGGGCATCACGGTAACCCAGAGAATTATATTTCCGGATCATTAATAATTTGTCTTCCTGATAATCTTCGTCGATAAATTTAGACGACTTGAATATTCGTAACCGGATGTTATCTGTAGCTTGTTTCCCTACAACGTTAACAATTTCAACCAAATCCATGTTGGCCGTGGTTTTTACTGTCTCAACAACAGTCTTATCCATGCCATTCATAGGATTAAAGATGCTTTTTTCCTTGGTTTTCTTGAATGCCGCTTTGATCACATCAGCCCCAATCTCTTTATTGCCATGAATATTAATCGTATACACCTTTACTTTTTCATTTTTATCAATATTGATGTACATGGTCATTTCGTTGGTAGATGTAGTATCTTTTTTCAATACGACATTAACCTCGGCATTGAGATATCCTTTGTCATTATAAAATTTCCGGATGATGTTTTTGGTCTTTATGATAAGGTTATCGGTAATATAATCCCCTTTGACCAAGCGTATTTTTTGACGGATATCATCGGCATCAGATTTTTTGATACCATTAAACTGAAATTTCGATAAACGGGGTCGTTCCTGGAGGTAAAGATCCAAAAAAACCTGGTTATCAATAACTTTTGTTACACTGATTCGGATATCTTCGAAAAGCCCCTGTTCCCAAAGTTTTCGTATAGCCTGTGAAATTTTATCCCCATTGGGTATTTTTATTTTATCACCAACAGTTAACCCCGACAACATGATCAAAACATTTCCATCAAGGTATTTGACCCCACTTACGGTGATTCCCCCAACGTAGTAATCTTTGGGATTATTATAGTCGGTTACATTTATTTCACCAAGGCTTATCTGGGCTTGTAACGATGGTATGATAACCAAAGAAAAGAGTATAAATGTTAGTGTATGAAGTCTCATCCGGGGATTATTTTCTAATTTTTCCTTCTAAAGCATTGATTTGTTCACTGGTGAGACCAAACCTTCGTTCCCTCTGTTGGTAACTATAGATTGCCTGGGAAAAATCATCTTTCCCAAAGTCAGGCCAAAGGGTTTGGGTATAATATAATTCTGTATAGGCAATTTGCCATAATAAAAAGTTGCTGACCCGGTATTCCCCACTGGTTCTGATCAGCAATTCCGGATCAGGTATGCCGGCAGTGGACAAACAAGCGGCAAAGGTTGAAATATCAATTTGATCGGCCTTTAATACACCAGACTCAATTTTTCGGGCAATTGTCCGGGCCACCTCCACCAATTCCCAACGGGCACTATAACTCAAGGCTAAGATCAGGTTCAGCCCGGTATTTCCGGAAGTCTCCTCCATACCCCTGGCAAGTTCCTGGTAACTTTTGGATGGTAAACTTTTCAGATCTCCAATGGCAGTCAGGCGGATGTTATTATTCATCAGTGTGGGCATTTCACCATGGATCGATTTCACCAGAATTTGCATAAGTGCATCAATCTCATATTTTGGCCGGTTCCAGTTCTCAGTAGAAAAAGCGTACAAGGTCAGATATTTAACCCCCAATTCCGCTGCTGCTTCAACCGTATTCCTAACAGCATCTACCCCTTTTTCGTGACCAAAGGTTCTTGCAAAACCTTGCTTTTTCGCCCATCGTCCATTCCCATCCATAATTACAGCAACATGAACCGGAATTTTATTTTTATCAATTGGATACTGATCTTTCATCGTATTGAGGGGTGATTCAATGATTCAAATCCCTGCATCTCTTTGAAGAAAGCAGGTTAAATTTATAAGTGACCGAAACTCCAAAAAAGGCAAACCAATCCATATTTTTTGCATTTCCCCTTTGCATCCCGGGTTGATGGTTCCGGGTAGGGTCAGACATGTTCCCTTCAAGATCCTCGACCGGAATTGCTGGCCCATCGAGATAATAAGTTGTACTTGCATCATCAAGGTAATCGGTAAATGTTTTGTGCATTTCCCAAAAAACCTGTAATCCCAAACTGCGGGCAATGCTAATCTTAGCGCCCAAACCAAAGGGGATAGAAAAACTATATCCCCCATAAGGCTGACGCCCCTCATAGCCGATATTTTGCCCTTCGGTACCCATCGACCGTAAGGAGATTCCATTGGAAACCGGATCAAAAAAGAAACATGAAAATCCAGCGTAAATATACGGCGTTATTCTATTCCGGTAACTGCCGGTGAAATATGGGAAAAAATTAAACTCCACTACAGCAGAAATATCGGTAACCGGACTAGAAAATGCAAGATCTCTTCCGGTTAAAAAATTGGTTGATGTAGAATTACCTTTGACTGTTCCCCGGTAACCGCTTAGTTTTACAGCCCAACGTGTATCAATATTATACCGCACCAAAATTCCATAGGCAAGCTGTGTATTGAGGAAATGCTTCCCGGGATTCAAATCACCCAGGTAATAAGATCCTCCACAAAACGGCCCCACCTCCAAATCCTGAGCCTCCCCGGAAATAGTGAAAAAGAGTAACAGGAATACCGATATTTCTTTAATTCTTTTCAACAACAATAGATAACGTGTCAATCGTTATTTTATTTGAATTTTGAATAGTTTTCTGGAAATAATTGAATTCAATTCCGGTTATCTAATCCCCAATTCAGTTTTTCACGAATCGTCTGGAAAAAATTTTTCTCATTTAACCGCAATAAGTGGATTTTAAATTCCGCCTTCCGAATGATCAGTTCAACGGAATTATCCACCTTCTCAGTTCGGGAATCAAGGCTCACTAAATAATTATTTCCTTTCCCTCCTACCTGGATCCTGATCTCACAATCGTCACGGATAACAATGGGCCGTACTGTTAAATTGTGACTGGCAATCGGCGTTATCAGGAAATTCTCTGCATCCGGAGTGATAATCGGTCCCGTACAACTCAGCGAATAGGCAGTTGACCCGGTTGGCGTTGCCACAATAAGACCATCGGCCCAGTATGAATTTAAAAATTCTCCATTTATCCAGGTTTTAATAGTCAGCATCGACATCACATTCGGTTTATATACTGTAACATCGTTAAGGGCCCAGAGATTAGTACCAAAAAGATGTTGTGGAGAAACCAATTGCAATAAGGTCCGCTTTTCTAATGTATACAAACCTTTTTCAATTGCATCAAGGGCTGGAAGAATTTGATCTTTGGAAATACTGGATAAGAACCCCAGACGCCCCAGGTTGATTCCGATAACAGGAATTTCTGAATCCCCAACCAAGCTTACGGCATCCAGAATCGTTCCATCTCCACCGATTGAAAATAAAAAGTCAATCTTTTCAGGGAGACCACGCTCCATATCAAATAATTGTGGAACATAGTTGAAACTAATCTTGTCCAGCAAACTTTCATATAATGAACGGAACATGATAAGGTTCCCGTCAACCTGTTGTAACCTCCCGACCAATTCCTGTATTTTTGGAACAACCGTATCGGCTACATGCTTGCCAAAAAGGGCGACTCTCATGGTCAATGCTTATTTCATGAAATCCGGCAACAAAGATACTTGATTTTTTCTATTCTCAGATGTGAATGGCTATATCGGCGCTATAAAATGAAGGTAAAACCCAGGTCGGCCCATGGCGTTTACCGAGAACTCCATGCGAATAACAATGTCATAATACGTTGTAAAATCCAAACCCGATCCGAAACCAGCCAATAGCTGATTCTGAAGGGTATTTCCGTAATCCGCATGGGTTCTTTGATTGCTACTTCCGTAATTATAAACGTATCCCAGATCCATATACAGATTCAAATACAAGGCCAACGGGAGGGTATTGAATTTTGAGGAATGGATGAACTTTAGTTTACAAACCCGAGAGGGAAATAATGCAAATTTCAAATTGTTCTTCAGCAACGCAAAATGTTGTCCATCAATTACAAAATATTCATAACCCCGAACCATATCCCGTCCATACCCTAAACCTTGTGCTAAAAAATAGGGCTGTTCCTGTTCAATGCTTCCTTTTCCGGTGAATCCACTTGCGAAATACCATCTTTTAGAGAGTTGCCAATATTTACGGAGATTAATTTTCAGATACCCGTTATGAGTGAACGAATAAGGCACCGAAAAATTTAACTCGGCATCAAAATAATAACCTGTCAGAGGATAGTAGTGAATATCACGATGGTCATCCTTATACAGGTAATTAAAAGAAAAAAAATTCTGAAAATTCGAATTGGACAAGGAAAAACCGGGAATCGCAAGGACACGATCGGCAAAATAATAGGAATAATAGGAACATCGCAGCGTATGTAGCGCATAAATATTCGGACGAACACGCAGCTCCAGGTAACCACACCTTAGCTGTTTCAAATAACTTGATGCATCTTTTTCAAAAACGGGTTGATTTTCAATGGTTGTTACCGGAACCTCATGATTCAGGTCAACCTCAGCCCCAAATCCCAACCCGACTGTCTGTTTTTCGTTAACATAAGGAACGGTATAATTAAAACCGAATTTCTTATTGAACCCAAAATGTGTTAAAATCTTCAATGTTTCATTACGCCCGCGTACGTTGAAAAAAGTAAAATCAACACCATAAGTCAACCGACTGAAATCCCTGGTTTCCCACCAAACATTGATATTCCTGTCTCCGATTTCAAAATATGGGATCGGCCAGATATACCATCTCTCAATCACAGTAATATGGATATCCAACACCACCGTACCTGGAATTCTAACAGTATCAAAGGTTACAAAATTAAACAACCGGGTATTAAAAACATTCTCCTTTCCGGTTACTAAAAAAGTTGGTAATGCACTACTTAGTACTGTATCTCCTTCATGAAATTTCAACTCCCGGGTGATTATTTTTCGGCGGGTTAATTTATTCCCGTTGATCTCTATTTTCCCAATAACCAGATAGGGGCTTTTTTCTCTCAAAAGGGTATCTGGCTCATTGCCGGCCGAGATAGACTTCGCCATAAGGAAGAGTAACAACAGCAGCGTCAACTGACGGAACCTTTGCAGTGAAAATAAATGAAACATGGGTTAAATGCTCAGATAGTTCATCAGTGCGTCATATCGATCCTGAATTCCCTCATGATAAGAATCTTCGTTTGTCCATGAAGCCTTGACCAGATAATTATAACGAAAAAAAGTCTGAAGTACAGGTCCGATATCAACCCGATTAAGTTTTAAAATCACTTCAATTTTAGTCGAATCCGAAAATGTATGAACGCTCAAGTTAAGGATTTTTGCATTGTTCGATTCAACAATGCTTGCAATTTCAACCAAATCGTAATCATTGTCATTCAAATCAAGAATAATGATCCCCCCAGGTTGATCGGTTGACATCATCTCTGCAAGATGGTTTATCAGAGAAGATAATGTGATCGAACCAACATACTGCTCTTTGTCATTGATCACGGGCAACAGGGTCAAATTCAAGGTAGAAAACAGTTTCAAAACTTCAAAAATATGTTGATGTTCTCTAACTCCTGCCCTGGCCAACGTGGGTTTTGTGGCAAGGATAATGGCTCCCGGATCAGGAAGAGCCAAAATTTCCAGATCTGAGATTAACCCAACAAAAACAGCCTCATCAACTATTGGGAGGTGTGAAATCTGTAACTCCTCCATCTGGTTTAGGGCAAAAATACCCGTGTCGGTCGGACGCAAGGGAATGATATTTTCGGTGATTAATTGTCTAGCGGTCATTCAGAATGCTAAGATATGAATTATAACGTAAGTGGCTGATTTCCCCAGAGTCAAGTCCTGATTTTACCGCGCATCCCGGTTCATGGGTATGCGTACAGTTTTTATACTGACAATACGGAAGCAATCGGTCCATCTCAGGAAAACAACGTGGAATTTCTTCTTTTTCAAAATCAATAAGCCCGAACTCTTTGATCCCCGGCGTATCAACAATGTATCCCCCTCCCGAAATTTCATACATCTCGGCAAAAGTAGTAGTATGCATACCTTTTTGGTGTATTTCAGAAAGCATTCCGGTTTTTGTCTTTAAATCTGGATCAATTGCATTGATCAAAGCAGATTTCCCAGCGCCCGAATGACCCGAAAATAAATTCATCCTACCTTGTAATTGCTTTTTCAGCGGCTCAAGGCCATCTCCATATAAGGCAGAAACAGCATAACAAGGATACCCAGCTGCTTCATAAATCTGTTTAAGATGCGCCATTGATTGATTCTCTTCCTCTTTATGAAGATCAAGTTTGTTAAAGATAATGCTTGCTGGGATGTAATATCCTTCCGCTGTAACCAGGAACCGGTCAATGAATCCATTGGATGTTCTTGGATGGGTAATTGTTACGATAACATAAGCATGGTCAAGGTTGGCCGCGATGATATGGGAAACTTTTGATAATTTGGTAGCTTTCCTGATAATATAATTTTCCCGTTCCCGGATTTGAGTAATCATTCCATGACTATCGGAAGGCAACAGCACAACCTCCACATAATCCCCAATGGCAACCGGATTGGTGTGTTTTATATCCCTCATTCGGAATTGACCTTTAAGTTTGCAATCTACCCTTGTACCATCCCTAAGACGCACTGTTGTCCAGCTTCCCGTCGATTTTACCACCGTTCCTTCCAACCAAGAAAAATTAAAACAGTAAGATTTTTTTTGTAAAAGTATTAAAATTAATTACATTTGATAATTCATTCATTAATCCCATACTGCTCATGCGACCCATTGCCTTTATCACCTTAGTTTTTGCACCAGCAATTGCCTTGGGCATGTATATCTATTTTTCAAAACGAAATGATAAAGCCTTTTCCCAGTTGCTGATGACAAGTTATTTAGCTGGAGCAGCCGGGATTACGGTTTTAATCCTTGCTGAAGGGATCTCCCTGATGCTGGGATTAAACGATCTGAGGAGTTTAAAACGTATCCTTTTTTTCTCTTTTATCACCATTGGCGGAAGTTCTGAGTTAGGGAAATTTATTTTTTTTCGGTATTATATTGTTCCAAAAAATGTTCTCAATAAACCCATCCATGGAATCACATTTTCAATAATGGTCTCACTGGGCTTCTCAACACTTGCTTTGATTCTGTTCATGGTCAATCCCTTTAAAGTTCAGGAATTATTCCCCTTCACTTTATATTCCTTTGTAATAGTCCCTGCCAATATGATGTTTGCCGTCATTATGGGATTTTTTGTAGGTATGGCAAAATTTATGAAGACGCGTTTCGTATTTTCCCTCACCGGATTATTAGTTACCGCTATTTTTCATGGGATCTTTAACTTCTGCATTTTGACAAGCGATTTTAAGCTCCTTAGTCTTTTCTCCTTTGGTTTTATGGTCATTGTTCTTACTCTTGGTTTAAAAGCTGCTTATTCGGAAGGAGACCCACTATAGTAATTCATAAACTTTCCCCGGAAAACATTTGATCAGCCCTTCAAATTCAAGGTTAAGCAATGCCGTAGCAACCTGACTTGTTGTTAGTTCTGTAAGATTTATGATCTCATCGATGGGGACCTGGGTCCGATCTTCCAGCAACTTTACGATTACTTCCTCATGGGGTGTAAGTTCCTGAAAGATCTTTCGCTGGACAGTTGATGTAGAATTGGATTCCTGCTTCCATCCCATCAAAATCTCCAGGTCCTCCGGCTTCTGAATGAGAGCAGCTTTGTTCGTCCTGATAAGAAAATTTGTACCTGCAGAATAGGGATCATTGACCCTGCCGGGAATTGCAAAAACATCCCGGTGATATGAATTGGCAATATCGGCAGTGATTAAAGCTCCTCCCTTTTCTGCCGCTTCCACAACAACAATTACGTCACACAACCCTGCGATGATGCGATTACGTTTGGGGAAGTTCTCCCGATCGGGTTTTGAACCACTCAAAAACTCAGTCAGAAGCCCTCCCTGGGTCAGCATTTTCTCCGCTAACGATTTATGCAGAAAAGGATAAATCCGGTCTAATCCATGTCCAAGAACACCCACCGTATTTAATCCATTTTCGAGTGCACCACGGTGCGCCTGACCATCAATTCCATAAGCCAATCCACTAATAACCAGCGGCTGATGAATCACCAACTCGCGAATTATATGGTTCGTCACCGATTTACCATAAGCGGTGGCGTTTCGTGTCCCGACAATACCCAGAACCCGTTTGGCATTCAGATCAACAACACCTTTGTAATAGAGTAACACGGGACTGTCAAAACAATGTTTCAAGCGTTGAGGATAATCAGGATCCTGAAAGTAAAGCGGAGTGATCCGAAAACGTTCAATGAACTGAACCTCCTTTTCTGCCAACACTAAAATTTCTCTATTGCCTGTAGCATTTGCAAGTATATTACCAATCCGTGGTAATTTCCTCAAATGTCTCCTTGGCTCTTTGAAAACAGCCTCTGCACTTCCACACAGGGAAACGAGCTTTTTCCCCAAAACATCCCCCACCCCGGGAATCAGGGTTAAAGCGATCCGATATATTAATCTATCATCAATCATTCAAAACCCATTTTCACCTTAATCCTGTTCGTTCATAAAAGGTAATACGATGTGGATAACTTTTTTCATTCCCGGATTTTTTTGGCTGTATATTTGAGTATTAAAAGCAATAAGGAAGCGTGGATACCAAAAAAAAAGTATTGATTTGTCCACTTGATTGGGGCATCGGACATGCAGCCCGATGTGTGCCGATTATCCGTCAATTTCAATCCATGGGCTGGGAAGTAGTTGCTGCGGCAGATGGCCGTCCTCAAATTTTTTTAAAGAAAGAGTTCCCGGATTTGGACATCATTAACTTTCCGGGTATTAAGGTCAACTACCCGAAAAACCGTTGGATGGCCTTCCACATGCTTCGCCGGGCCCCATCTTTTCTGATTGGTTTCCGGAAAGAACATCAAAGGTTGAAAAAACTGGCAGATGAAGTAAATCCCGACTTGATCATTTCCGATAACAGATATGGATGTTGGCATTCCAGAATCCCTTCTGTTTTTATAACGCACCAGTTGGAGATTCAGGTACCTTTCCGGTTAGTAAAACGAATATTAAACTTCATAAATATATGGTTTATTAATCATTACATGGAATGTTGGGTTCCTGATTTCGAACTTCATCACGGGTTAGCCGGAAACTTATCACATCCAGCCAAACTTCCACGCAACACTTATTACATCGGAATCCTTTCCCGATTTCACAAATTACACTCCACTCACAATCCCACTATTTCGACACCCCTTGACTTGCTGGTCATGCTTTCCGGTCCTGAACCACAACGATCGATCCTGCAGGAAAAAATAATCAAACAACTGGATAACATAAATATGCAAGTGGCCATTGTTCAAGGTCTTCCGGAAGTAACTGACAATTTCAGCATGGAAGGCAGAATCCAGGTGTTTTCGCATCTTGAAACAAAAAAAATGTATGAAATCATAAAACGGGCCAAAATGATCATCTGCCGTTCAGGATATTCAAGTATTATGGATGTGGTTACACTGGGTAAAAAAGCCGTCTTTATTCCAACTCCCGGACAAACAGAGCAGGAATACCTCGCCCATTATCTGATGGATAAAAAAATCTTTTTCTCAATGGATCAAAAAAAATTCGATTTGCTCTACGCTCTTGAAATGTCAAAAAACTTCCCGGGAATGGTTATTGAAAATGATTACCAATACTTACAGGAAAGGATACAACATTTTAATTAGGAATCCTTAACCGGGAGCGAATCTTCTTTCTTTTTTTTGGCAAAATAGATAAAGATAATACCTGCTATGATAAAGGGTATGGATAACAGCTGCCCCATGTTCAAGGTCATGCCCCGTTCAAAGCCAACTTGAGGCTCCTTTATAAATTCGATCAGAAAACGCATTCCGAAAACCGATATCAGGAATAATCCAAACAACATGCCGGGAGCCGGTTTTCCCTGCTTCTTGTAATAATACCACCAAAGAAATAAAAAAATACCCAGATACGTCAACCCTTCATATATTTGGGTAGGATGACGGGGAACCAAACCATCAGATGGCGTAGTAGAACGAAGAAACCGAAAACCCCAAGGAAGATTTGTTGGAAGACCATAAATTTCTGAATTCATCAGATTGCCCATCCGGATAAAAAAACCCGACAGGGCTACTACTACTACGATGCGATCCATGACCCATAAAAAAGGCTTCTTGGTAAAATGAGAATAAAGCAAAAGTGACAAGATGATCCCAATGGCAGCACCATGACTCGCCAACCCTCCTTCCCAAACCTCCAAAATTTTGATCGGATGGGCGAGATACCATGCTGGCTCATAAAAAAAGACATGGCCTAAACGCGCGCCTACAATCGTACCGATGATCATATAGGTAGTGAGCTCATCCAATAACTTTATCGGGACACCCTCCTTTTTAAAGAATTTCTGCATGATCAGATAACCAAAGAAGAAGGAGCTGGCAAATAAAAGTCCATACCATCGAACTGCAAATCCCCCGAGACGAAAAATCTCGGGGTTCGGATCCCAAGTCACCGATAGGAGGATCATATTCCTTTCAGTTTCAAATTAAACAATGAATCCAGTTTCGTAGCCAACTGCTTTTGATTATTAGCAGCAGCTATCATCGACATGCGGCGGATCATCCCTAAGGCTGTTTGAATATCCTGTTCAAAATATTGCCGGTCGGAGCCTTTATAGCTATAATAATAATCGAGGTTCTGACTATAGATCTCAGCAACTCTTTCAATTATTTTAGTCGCTTTTTCCGGAGCTCCGGCTTTAAAATAAATCTCCGCATAGGGAAGCATATACATATCATAAGGGACCTTCGAATCGGGGAAATTATTAATATAGGTATCCAGCATTTCAATAGCTTCCTTCTTTTTTCCCAAAGCTATCAAAGCCTGGCCGACGCGCATAATATTTGTTTTTGGACGAACAGTGTTATTCAAGCTCTCGGGATCAACATAGACATGAGGATTGCTGAGATTTCCCCAGGCACATTTATTTTTCAGGATATCATAAGAGGTTAGGGCATCCACACCTCCCATCCCAGGAATATAATCGGAAGAATCGGCTTTTACGGGCATAAACTGATATACCCATCCTTGCACCAGACAAAATGAATCCACTGCCATACAATGACTTACACTCGATGGTGCCGCAAAATAAATAGGCCGTTTCCATTTGTTCGAGGCAATTAAATCAAGCAACATTAAATCATTCTTGTATAACTGATTTGACCGAATGGTCCAGCAAATTGAATCGACCATTTTTCCCCTAAGATGTTTCGGAACAATACCATATTTTACACACGCAGCAGAATCAACGGTTAGTTTGACCTTTTTGGAAGGGAAAAATTTATATTTCTCTCCATTTTGCATGGTTACGTATGTCTGAGGATCATCGCTTTTAATGAAATCTATCAGATCCTGTAACTCAACATATCCCTTGATCCCGATATCATAATAAAACACCAAATCGTTGGTTCCTTGCCGGTATTGCTCCTTAGGCAGGGTAAACGGAATCGGTTCGGATTCGTAAGCTTTTTTATAGAGTTGATTAATATACCATGGACCGGAAGAAAGCATCAGGTTGACTACCCTTACGTCGGTACCAATCCCTTCCACTTCCTGATCATACCATAAAGGGAAAGTATCGTTGTCGCCGTTGGTAAATAAGATCCCTTGAGGCCCGCATGATTTCAGATAATCTGCAGCGAAATCACGGCACGCATACTTTCCGGAACGGTCGTGGTCGTCCCAGTTTTCTTTGGCCATGATCCCGGGTACCAGAAAAAGTGTCAAAATAAAAACAATGATGAGGGAAAGATTTTCATTGATTTTTTTCCCGAGCCATTGTATCAGCGGAATGATACCCAATCCGATCCAGATAGCAAAAGCATAGAATGAGGCAGCATAAGCATAATCACGTTCCCTTGGCTCATAAGGCTGCTGATTCAGATAAACCAGAATTGCCAGTCCGGTCATAATGAACAATAAAGAGAGGATCATCGTCCCTTTATAATCCTTCTTCACCTGAAAGAAAAATCCAATCAGACCCAACAATAAAGGAAGCATATAATACTTATTGGTTCCCCTGTTTTGCTTACTGTCGGGAAGATTGGTCTGATCATGTCCCAACCGCATCTTATCAAGGAAAGGAATACCGCTGATCCAATTACCATCTTCCTTCCCACCAAAACCCTGTACATCGTTTTGCCTTCCCGAAAAATTCCACATGAAATAACGTATGTACATGTGGCCAATTTGATAGGTGAAGAAGTATTTCAGATTCTCCCCAAAGGTCGGTTTGTTCAGCGTTTGGGTTTTCCCATCCTGGGTGGTGACTTCGATGGGAACACCTTCTCCGCCCCAACGCTTATAAAAATCGGCAGAACCTTTTCGCTGATTGCTCCACATGCGAGGAAATAAGGTCGTAAAACGTGGATCAAAAATGGGAACAGTACCTTTCCGTTCGTCAATGACAATATATTTTCCCGATTTCTGATCCTTTTGATAATAGGGTTTCCCATCTCCATAATCGACAACCGGAGCATTGTAATATTGTCCGTAGAAAATCGGAAAATCGCCATATTGCTCCCGGTTTAAGTACGATAGTAAACTGATGGCATCTTTTGGCGCATTTTCATTAATGGGTGTATCGGCATTGGCCCGGATCACGAGCATCACAAATGAAGAATATCCGATCAGGATAAATGTGAATGCAAGGAGAATGGTATTAAGAACAGTTTTCCCTTTTTTCCGGGTATAATACATCCCAAAAATGATGAGTCCAATTAAAAGGAGAAAATAGATGACCGTGCCTGAATTGAACGGCATCCCAAGTACATTTACAAAGAACAATTCAAATTTTCCTGAAAGCTCAACTACGTATGGGATGATTATGAACATGACAAATGCCAGAATCAGGATGGAAAGGATAAAAGTTAACAACATCCCGGTTTTTGTCGTTTTGAATTTCTTGTAATAATAAACCATACAGGTAGCCGGAATGACTAATAAATTCAAAAGGTGAACTCCAATAGCCAATCCAATTAAAAATGCGATCAGTACCAACCATCGATAGGAATGTTTTTCTTCCGCAACCTCTTCCCACTTTAAAATTGCCCAGAAAGAAATTGCCGTAAAAAACGATGACATGGCATAAACCTCTCCTTCAACAGCCGAGAACCAGAAGGTATCACTGAACGTATAAGCCATGGCTCCGATGAAAGCAGCAGCAAAAATAGTATATTGCTTAGCAACAGAATTTTGATCAGATGTGTTGAATAGTTTTTTTGCAAAAAGCACAATGCTCCAGAAAAGAAACAAGATCGTGAAACCGCTGCACAAGGCCGACATGATATTCACCATCATGGCATAATGAGTAACATCTCCAAAAGCAAAAAGGGAAAAGAAACGGCCGATCATTTGGAATAAGGGCGCTCCCGGCGGATGACCTACCTGCAGTTTGATGGCTGTTGCAATATATTCTCCGCAATCCCACCAACTGGCTGTTGGTTCGATTGTTAACAGATATACTGTAGAAGCAATAGCAAAAGTAATCCAACCAAAAATATTATTCAGTTTCTGGAAATTCTTCATGCGATTAAAGTTTTCAGGAATCAATTTTGATGCGAAGGTACAAAATTTGGATAGATGCAAAAAAAATTACTACATTTGCACCCGCAAAAGATAATTAAGTTTGCGTAGCATAATTTGACCCATGGTGTAATGGCAGCACAAGAGATTTTGGTTCTCTCGGTCCAGGTTCGAATCCTGGTGGGTCAACATAATTAAATCTTAAACCCCTTTAAATCGAACATTTTAAGGGGTTTTTCTTTTGTTTTCGGACAGGTTTGCGAACAATATCATGTAAATTTGTAAAATAAACCATGTTGAAAATGCAAACATTCCAGAGCGATATTTCAAATGAAGAGTTTCCTATATCAGATAGGATTTCAGGTAAATCAGTTAGACAACCCATTCTAAACTATATCCAGAAAGAAAATCCTCAGTTCACCACAGATAATTATTTATCGATAAGTGAGCTTAACTTTTTCCGGGAAAAGTATATATCAGATTACCTGATTAAAGAAGTTGGGGAATTGACAGAACTTGAAAAAACTGTGTTAGCCTCGGTGACTGATAAAACTACACTCACCGATAAAATTGAAGGTGAGGAGGATACACTTTTAACCACGGGTCAAAAAATTGCTGATAAAGTTGCTTCATTTGGCGGAAGTTGGACATTTATTATTTTGTTTGGTATGTTTATTCTGATTTGGATTACAATAAATGTTGTTTGGTTTTTGAACAGAAGTTTTGACCCTTATCCGTTTATTCTTTTAAATTTAATTTTGTCTTGCCTTGCAGCAATACAAGCGCCAGTCATCATGATGAGCCAAAACAGGCAAGAAGATAAGGACAGAAAAAGGGCAAAAAACGACTACATGGTAAACCTTAAATCAGAGTTAGAGATTAGATTATTACACGAAAAAATTGACCATTTAATCATGCACCAACAGCAAGAACTTTTAGAGATACAAAAAGTTCAGATCGGGATGATGAATGACATTCTAAATCTGGTGGGGAAAAAGTAATAATTCTTTATATCCAAGTTCTGTGCAAACATAGCGATATGAACGGCGCTAATTGAAAAGTATTACAACTCAATGAATTTTAATGCACGTATTAAAGAAAAAGTTATATTTAATTGGAGTGGAGGTAAAGACTCAGCTTACTGTTTGTACAAAATCTTACAAGAGGGACAGTACGATATACTTTGTTTACTGACCACCATAAGTGAGCCATATCAACGAATTTCAATGCATGGGGTAAGAGTCGAATTACTTAATGCTCAGGCAGAACGCATCGGATTACCATTGTTGAAAGTTCAAATTCCCGAAATGCCGTCCATGCAGGTATACGACAACACGATGGCTGCTGCCTTATTGGATTTGAAGAATAGAGGAACAACAGCATCAATTTTCGGTGACATTTTTTTAGAAGACCTTAGAAGATACAGAGAAGATAAATTATCGGAATTTGGATTAAGAGGCATATTCCCTTTATGGAAAATTCCGACCAAAATTCTTATACGGAAATTTATTGATTCTGGATTTAAGGCAATAACAACATGCGTAAACGAAAAATACTTAGATAAAAGTTTTGTTGGGCGAATTATTAACGATGATTTTTTGAATGATCTTCCCGACAATGTTGACCCCTGTGGTGAAAATGGGGAGTTTCACAGTTTTGTCTTTGATGCTCCAATTTATAAAAAACCGATTCTATTTGAAAAAGGAAAAATTGTGTATAAAAAATATCCTCCCTCAAAACCAGAAAAAGCCACTTTGGTTGATGCAAGTGCCACCAATCAAAACGATGCAGATAATCTCTTTGATAGCGGATTTTGGTATTGCGAATTATTTCTGCGATAACTGAATGGAGGTCAGCTTAACATTATTTCGTAATGGAAACAAAACAAGGCAGCATATCATCAAGCTCAGGGACAATTTCAATACTTTTTTATTGTTATCTGTTTTATTTGTCGGGGTTTTTCGGCTGTTAATCGAGTGGAGCTCGGGGGTCGACTGTTCGGATGTAACATGGGATACGACAACCCGTCTTATGTTCCAAATTGATTAAAACAAAAAAAACATGAAAACCCTGATGATGATTCTTACTATCTGTTTAACCATAAACTCTAACCTCGTAATGTCCAATATCCATGATTATAAACATTCACGGATCGAAAAAAACAAGGCCGAACTCCCGGTAATTGATGGGAACCTGAAACCAGCAACTCCTAAGGTGGCTGATTTTGCTGATGGATTCGAGAGCATAAACAAGACAACCATCCACATAACAGACTTGGCTCCTGTCATGCCGAAAGAGGCTGATTTTGAAGAGGACAAGGATAATATGATTGTTATTCTCCACTCCCTGACTCCGGCTACTCCGAAAGAAGCTGATTTTTCAGACCAATAAATCTGTAACGGAGGGAAAATTCTCATAAAACGCTGATTCTTTAAACAAAATAGTGAAAAGATTTGGCACAAAGAAAATATTGAGTATCTTTGCAATCGATTTTACAGAGGTTGACACGAGGGGACAAAAAGTCCCCTCTTTTATTGGTCGCAGATGGTTAAAGAAAAAGAGGTACGAATACTGGCAGAAGAATTCCTGAAAGGGAGTGATGTATTCCTTTTGGAAGTATTGGTAAAACCTTCCAATAAAATAACCATCTTCATTGACGGTGAAAACCGGGTATCTATTGATGCATGTCAGAAATTAAGCCGTTTTATTGAAGAACATCTCGACCGGGAAAAAGAGGATTTTGAGCTTACAGTCTCTTCTGCTGGCGCTGACCGGCCTTTAAAGATCACCCGTCAATATAAAAAAGTGATTGGAAAAACGTTGGAAATTGTTACGTGTGGAGGAGAAAAAATTACCGGGACTTTATTAACAGCCGATGAAAATGGCATTGAATTGGAAGTAGGAAAAGGCAACCAGAGGTTTCCGTTTCAAGAAATAAAATCAGCAAAAGAAGTTATAACATTTAAAAAATAGAATTATCAACAATGGAACATCTCAATTTAGTCGAAACATTTTCAGAATTCAAGGAATTCAAAAATATCGACAGGGAAACCATGATGCGCATCCTGGAAGATGTATTCAAACACATGCTGACAAAGCGTTTTGGATCGGCCGATAATTTCGACATCATTGTTAACATTGACAAAGGCGATCTTGAAATATTCCGTTCCCGTACAATTGTGGAAGATGGTTCGGTGGAAGATGAGAACACCCAGGTTCCCCTTTCAGAGGCAATCAAAATTGAACCTGATTTTGAAGTTGGGGAAGAACTTTCGGAGGAAATAAAACTCGGAAGTTTTGGCCGTCGTGAAATTCTTTCCATCCGACAGAATCTCATCTCCAAAATTCAGGAATATGAAAAAAATAATATTTATACCAAGTACCGAGAAAAAATCGGCGAAATCATCGCCGGTGAAGTGTATCAGGTATGGAAAAAAGAGATCCTGGTATTGGATGATGAAAGTATTGAACTAATCTTGCCGAAATCGGAACAGATTCCCTCTGATTTTTATCGCAAAGGCGATTCAATCAGGGCTGTGGTTTCAAAGGTTGAAATGAAAAACAACAACCCTGTCATTATATTATCCCGTACTTCAGAATCATTTCTGGAACGATTGTTTGAAGCAGAAGTTCCCGAAGTTTATGACGGTCTGATCAGTATCAAAAAAATTGTCAGGGTCCCGGGTGAACGGGCCAAGATCGCTGTTGAATCCTATGACGACCGCATTGATCCGGTTGGTGCCTGTGTCGGAATGAAGGGCAGCCGTATTCATGGGATCGTACGTGAATTGAAGAATGAAAACATTGATGTGATCAATTTCACAACCAATCCATCGTTGTTTATTCAACGCGCCCTTAGTCCGGCCAAGGTTTCCTCGATTGTTATCACCGAGGAAGAAAAAAGGGCCGACGTGTACATGAGGCCCGACCAGGTTTCACTTGCTATTGGCAAAGGAGGTTTCAATATTAAATTGGCCGGTAAACTTACAGGATATGAAATTGATGTTTATCGCGATACCGATGTTGACAATGAAGATGTTGATATTCAGGAGTTTTCCGACGAAATCGATCAATGGATCCTGGATGAACTCAAAACCATCGGATGCGATACCGCCAAGAGTGTTATTGATCTGGATGTAGCTGAATTGGTGAAACGAACTGACCTTGAAGAAGAGACAATTAAAGAGGTTGTACGGATATTGAAAGCCGAATTTGAATAATTATTCATATTTTTGTTGAATGAGTGAAGGCATAACAATTACCAGGCTTAGCAAAGCTGCGCGGGAATTTAACATCGGGATTAAGACCGTGGTGGATTTCCTTTCGAAAAAAGGATTTCCAATCGGAAATGATCCCAATGCCAAATTAACGCAGGAGATGTATGCTCTATTGATGAAAGAGTTTGCATCTGAAAAACACGTCAAAGAAGAAGCCCAGAAGATCGGGTTACAATTTGCGTCGCATGAAACGATCACCATAGAGGATAAAAAAACTGCCACTAAGGATAGTGAAAAAGAACTTGATGATCTTTTTATTAAAAATGTTGCTTTAGGGTTTGATAATAAATCCTTTGAGCCTGCAAAAAAACCCAAAGAGGTTATTGTAAAAGAACCGATTGCACCCCCAGAAGTTGCACCTACTCCGATCATTGTTGTTCCTGAAGAAGTTGTTCTGGAAACGAAAAAAACAGGACCAAAACAAAAAGTAACGCTAAAATCAAGTGAGGCTGTAGAAACACCAGTACCTCCAACTGCCCCGATTGCCGAAATTTCCAATGAAGTCGCAGTAGAACCCGAACCTGAACAACAAACCAAACCTAAAATCGAACCCGAGCTCGAGCCTGAACTCAAACCCGAACTCAAGTCCAAACCCGAATCCAAACCCGAATCCGAGCCCAAATCCGAGCCCGAATCCGAGCCCGAATCCGAGCCCGAATCCGAGCCCGAGCCCGAACCTGAACTCAAACCTGAACCTGAAGATAAACCCAAGTCCGAGATTAAAATTGTTGGAAAATTGGATCTTCAGCAGTTCGAAAAGAAACCATCCCGGAAAGGAAAACAAAAAACTCCTCCTCCTGCAAAACCTGTTCCCGCCCCTCTCATTGAAGCTCCAAAACCAGAGGCTGTGATAGCCAAGGAAATTCCAATACCAGAACCGGTGGAAGCCGTGGTAGCTGACAAAGTTGAATCAGTAACGCCTACTGAACCTCCTAAAGAAGATAATTTTTTACCCACCGAACGCATTATTCTTGAAGGACCAACCATTCTTGGTTCCATCGTTTTACCTGAACCCAAAAAATTTGAGAAAAAGAAACCTCAGCCAGTTGCCAGTTCTTCGGATGAAACCTTAAAATCGAAGAAAAAGAAACGCAAACGGATTAAACGACAGGGCGAAGATGTAACCCAAACCGAAGCTCCCAAATCTTCAATCCAAAAGCCAACTCTGGCTAAAGACAAAAAATACCACAAAGAGATTCCAAAGGCAGAAGTCACACAGGAAGATATTGAAAAACAGATCAAAGAAACTCTGGCTCGGTTAAGTCCAACCGGCAAATCCAAAGCCTCAAAATACCGTAAAGCCAAACGTGAAGCGGTTAGCCAACACATGCATGAAGAGCAAGAGCGCCTTGAAGAAGGGAAGCGGGTTATTCAGGTTACTGAATTCGTTACCGCCAACGAACTAGCCTCCATGTTAAATGTCCAGGTTACAGAGGTCATTTCTACCTGTATGGCATTGGGGATGTTCGTTTCCATAAACCAACGATTGGATGCTGAAACACTCACACTGGTTGCCGAAGAGTTTGGCTTTAAAGTTGAGTTTGTCAGTGTCGAGGTACAGGAAGCCATCAAACAAAATGAACCCGACGTTCCAGAGAATTTGACGGACCGCCCACCGATTGTTACCGTGATGGGACATGTGGACCATGGAAAAACCAAACTGCTCGATTTCATCCGCAGTTCTAATGTAGTTGCCGGGGAAGCTGGAGGCATTACCCAGCATATCGGTGCCTATGAAGTACAACTTGAAAATGGCAAAAAGATCACTTTCTTGGATACTCCTGGCCACGAAGCATTTACCGCCATGCGTGCGAGAGGTGCCAGCGTAACCGATGTTGTTATTATTGTGATCGCAGCTGATGAAACCGTCATGCCACAAACCCGGGAAGCCATCAATCATGCCCAGGCCGCTGGAGTTCCAATTGTTTTCGCTTTTAATAAAATGGATAGGCCAAACGCCAATCCGGATAAATTACGTGAAGAGTTATCCAAGATCAACATCCTTGTTGAAGAATGGGGCGGTAAATACCAAACCCAGGAGATCTCCGCAAAAGTCGGGACCAATGTAGATATTCTATTGGAAAAAGTTCTTCTCGAAGCAGAAATGTTAAATGTTAAAGCCAATCCTTCGAGGTTAGCCACAGGTACCGTAATCGAATCATCGCTCGACAAAGGGCGTGGTTATGTATCTAAGCTTCTGGTCCAAAACGGAACCCTTCATGTCGGTGATATTGTATTGGCTGGAGCTACTTATGGAAAAGTAAAGGCCATGTATAATGAACGGAACCAATCTGTTAAGATTGTTGGTCCCTCTCAACCTATTCTAATGCTCGGGCTTAATGGCGCTCCTCAGGCCGGTGATGCATTCAATGTGATGGTTGATGAAAAAGAATCTAAGGCAATTGCTACCAAACGGTTACAATTACAGCGTGAACAAGGTTTACGTACCCAAAAACACATCACACTTGATGAAATTGGTCGCCGTATTGCAATTGGCGATTTTAAAGAACTTAACATCATTGTAAAAGGCGATGTGGATGGTTCCGTTGAAGCCCTTTCTGATTCATTATTGAAATTATCTACCGAAGAAGTGATGTTGAACGTGATTCATAAATCGGTAGGTGCCATCACGGAGTCGGATGTTTTATTAGCATCGGCTTCCAATGCAATCATTGTTGGGTTCCAGGTACGGCCTTCCGTTTCCGCAAGAAAACTGGCGGAAGCAGAACAGATTGATATTCGCCTGTACTCCATTATTTACCAAGCCATCGAGGAGATTAAAATGGCCATTGAAGGAATGTTATCTCCCGAAATCGAAGAAAAGATCACCTGTAATATTGAAGTCCGGGATGTTTTCCGCATCACGAAAGTTGGAGCTGTTGCAGGCTGTATGGTTCTTGATGGTAAAATAACACGGAATTCAAAGATCCGGGTAATCCGTGACGGAATTGTTGTATATACCGGCCTTCTCGGTTCTCTTAAACGGTTTAAAGACGATGTGAAAGAGGTTCTTTCGGGTTATGAATGTGGTTTGAATATCGAAAGTTTCAATGAAATCAAAGTAGGGGATATCATTGAGGGATATGAACAGATCGAAATAAAGAGGAAACTGTAATCGCTACTTTTTTAAAGTCTGTAACCGATCTGGTCCGTAAGATAAAATATCCACAGGCACTCCTACCTTTTTTTCAATGAATTTTATATATTCGTTTAATTCCTTTGGAAGTTGTTCAAAGGAAGCATAATCCGATAAGGATGTATTCCATCCGGGCATGGGAAGATAAACCGGTTTGAGGTTTTCCTGATCCAATTCAAAGGGAAATGAAGTAAGTCTATTGTTTCCAATTTCATAATCAGTACATACCTGAATGGTGGGAAAAGTATTCATCACATCCGATTTCATCATGATCAGGCTGTTCACCCCATTGAGCATGATAGCATATTGAAGAGCAGGCAAATCAAGCCAGCCACAACGCCGTGGCCGACCTGTTGTTGATCCGAATTCATTACCACCAACTCTAAGGTTCTCCCCATATTCATCATGAAGTTCTGTCGGAAAAGGACCACTGCCAACACGGGTACAATATGCTTTAAAAATCCCAAAAACCTGACCAATTCTTTGAGGTGCAATTCCAAGGCCTGCACATACTCCAGAAGAGATCGTGTTAGAAGATGTAACGAAGGGATAAGATCCGAAATCAACATCCAGCATGGTTCCCTGTGCTCCTTCAGCCAAAACTGATTTTCCTTCATCCAGAGCTTTATTCAGGAATATTTCACTGTCGATCAAACGTAAGGCTTTCATCTGTTGTACCGCATCAAACCATTTTTTCTCATACTCTTCAAAAGGAATTCCATCCAGGGTATGGTTTAAATAATCGAAACCGATTTGATGAATCAATTCAAGATGCAAAGATTTCAACTTTGAGTAATTGGTCTGAAAATTTGGTTCCAGGATATTCCCTACACGGAGTCCGTTGCGGCCATACTTATCGGTGTATGTCGGCCCGATCCCTTTCAAAGTGGAACCAATTTTTCCATCTCCTTTTTGTGATTCCAGTGCAGCATCAAGCAGGCGGTGTGTGGGCAGGATAAGGTGTGCACGGCGCGAAATCAACAAATTTTCTTCCGGCTTCATACCTGCCTGGTGCAGTACGCCGATCTCCTTAAAAAGTATATAGGGATCAATGATTACACCATTGCCGATTACATTAAGTGTTGCAGGGTGAAAAATACCGGACGGGATGGTATGTAATACAAATTTCTTACCACCGAATTCAATAGTATGGCCTGCATTCGGACCGCCCTGGAAGCGGGCAATGATATCATAGTGTGGAGTGAAAACATCAACAATTTTGCCTTTTCCCTCGTCTCCCCACTGCAATCCCAGGATTACATCAACTTTCATAACTGGAGTTTACTTCTTAGATTTTGATTGACCGTAAAATGTGAGGGCATAATGAGATACCTCAACATTTAAAAGATTTTCCACATAAGCCTTAATTTCCTCAATCCGGGGATCATAAAATTCACTCACTTCCCCCGAATCTTCATAAATAAAATGATCGTGTTGTTTGAGTAAGGCCGATTTCTCAAATTGTGCATAATTTGTCCCGAACTGATGCTTGGTTACGAGTCCGCAATTTAGCAGCAGCTCAATAGTATTGTAAAGGGTAGCCCTGCTAACCCGGTATTTATGATTTTTCATCCTGATATACAGGCTTTCTATGTCAAAATGTCCCTCCGTCGCAAATATTTCTTTAAGAATGGTATACCGTTCTGGCGTTTTTCTATGTCCATTATGCTCTAAATAATCAGTAAAAACATTGCGCACGGTTTCAGCTAAATCTTCATCCATCTTTTTAATCATACCGGGAAATTTTTCATAAAGGTACAAATTAATTCCTATTTAGAACAAATAAAAATAGAAATATCGCTAATCAATGCGGGTAACATTAATAATTCCCTCAACTTTTTTAAGATTTTCAAGCGCATCATTCAAAACCGACGTGTCCTGCACATATAAGGTGATGAGCCCTTCAGTAAGTCCATTGAGCGCTTCAATATGAAACGATTTGATGTTCAAACTTAGATCATTTGAAATAATCCGGGTAATTTCATTGATTAATCCCTGTTTGTCGATACCAGTAACCTTGATTTCTGATAAAAATGAAATAGATTCTTTACTAATCCAGTTTACTTTGATCATCCGGTTGCCGAAAATAGAAATAAGTTCCTGTGCTTTCTGACATTTGGTCCTATGGATTTGGATGGGGAGATGATCAGCGGCCGCGAGTCCGATTACTTCATCTCCGGGTATCGGATTACAGCATGTAGCTACCTCATAATCAAGTTTTCCAAGTGGTTCTAATGCTTTCGGTTTTCCTTTATCTTTGTTTTTCGTAACATAATTCAACCACCCGTTCCTGAAACTTGAAGCAGCAAAAATTTTAACATCTTTAATACCAATTTTATCCTGTGCCGAAGCATAGTACAGGTCGATCAATCCACTATAATTGTTGGCTGTTAGAAACTTTTTTATATTCTCATGCGTGAATTCGATTCCTAACTGAAGGAACCAATTTTCAAGTTTATCTTTTCCTTGTTTAAAAAATTTCTTTTTCTCTATCCTGACTGCTAATTTAATATTTGTTCTGGCTCGGGTCGTAACGGCATAACCAAGCCATTCCTCTTTCGGAAATTGTTTTTTCGAGGTAATGAGTTCAATTTGTTGGCCGTTCTTCAGAACCTGATTGATGGGAGCTAGCTTTTTATCAATTTTTGCACCGATACAAGTATTTCCCAGTTCACTGTGAATGGCATAAGCAAAGTCAAGAACGGTAGAATTCGCAGGCAAGGTACGCAACTCTCCTTGTGGAGTAAAAACAGAGATTTCGTCCAGAAAAAAATAGCCTTTTACATCATCAATAAACGACAATGCATCTGCATCCGGACTTTCGATCATCTCCTTGATTCGATCGAGCCAGTTATCAAGCTGACTGTTGAGGTTCATCGATTCCTTATATTTCCAATGGGCAGCATATCCTTTTTCGGCAATTTCGTCCATTCTGCGGGAGCGGATCTGAATTTCGACCCATTGACCAGTATGGCTCATTACGGTAGTATGCAAAGCCTCATATCCATTTGCCTTGGGAATAGAGATCCAGTCACGGAGGCGGTCCATATTAGGTCGGTAATGATCGGTGATGGTAGCATAGGCTTTCCAGCAATCCGACTTCTCGGTCTGAATAGGGGAATCTATTACAATCCGGATGGCGAAGATGTCATAGATCTCCTCGAAGGGGACCTCCTTTTTCTTCATTTTCTGCCAAATCGCCGCAATGGATTTTTCACGTGCATGGATGGTAAAATTGAATCCTTTTTCGGTGAGTGCTTTCTTTATCGGGTAAATGAATTTATTGACGAACCGGGTACGACCACGTGCAGTCTCTTTGAGTTTTCTGGAAATAGTTTCGAAAACCTCCGGTTCCGTGTACTTCAGGCAAAGATCTTCCAATTCACTCTTAATGGCGTGCAAACCAAGACGGTGTGCCAATGGAGCATAGAGGTAAATGGTTTCGGAGGCGACTTTTAATTGTTTTTCGGGTGTCAGCGCATCCAGGGTCCGCATGTTGTGCAACCGGTCGGCCAGTTTAATCAGAATTACCCTAACATCATCGGAAAGGGTAAGTAAAATCTTTTTAAAATTTTCAGCATGAATAGTGGCTGTATGCTGATCAAAAAGACCTTTTATTTTAGTCAGTCCTTCAATAATTTCGGCCACCTTTTCTCCGAATAACCCGCGGATATCTTCAATGGTATATTCCGTATCCTCCACAACATCATGAAGAAGGGCGCAAATGATAGAGGTAGCTCCAAGCCCGATCTCTCCAGCTGCAATGGTAGCCACACTGATCGGATGATAAATGTATGGTTCCCCACTTTTCCGGCGCATATCCTTATGGGCTTCCAACGCCATTTTAAAGGCTTTCCGGACATTTTTTTTATCTTCAGGATGGCGTGGTTTCCAAACCCTAAGCAAATTCCGGTAACGTTTTAGAATTTCTTGCTTCTCACGTTCCGGATCAGATTGGTATATAACTTCTGGTAGTTTTTCCATTCAGGTTGCAAATTTAACCGAAAATTCCTCCAGCGCTGATAAAATTATTAATTTTGGCCTGCTTAATGAATATCTTAATTGATGTACACCCAGCTAAGATCACCATTTCGTTTTTTGATCATCCTTTTTACTTTCCTCTTTTCACCGTCGCTTTTTGCTACACACCAGCGGGCTGCAGAAATTGTGTACAAACACATTTCCGGTCTTACTTATGAAATAACCCTCATCTCCTATACCTTTACTCCCAGCCCAGCTAACGCTTACCGAGACTATTTGCCCATCATCTGGGGGGATGGAACGGCTTCGGATATTCCCCGTACAGTAATCACGGATCTCCCCAATGATATTACGTATAACAAGTATGTCGGGCAACATACTTTTCCCGGGCCAGCCACGTATACTATTTCGTGCGAAGACCCCAACCGAAATGGAGGCATTCTTAATATCCCCAACTCCATAAACACGCCACTGTTCATTTATTCGGAACTTACCATAAGCCCATTTATCGGTGGATATAATAATTCTCCGGTTCTCCTGCTTCCTCCCATTGATAATGGTTGTGTAAATCAACCGTTTTATCATAACCCAGGAGCTTATGATGTGGATGGAGATAGTCTTTCCTATAAGCTGGTTCCCTGCCGTGGTGCTCAAGGCCTGATCATTCCAGGATATTTTTCTCCTCCAGCCTCGAAATCCTTAACCCTGAACCCGATTACCGGAGATTTATACTGGGATAGCCCCGAACAACAGGGGGAGTATAATATCGCCATCCTGATAGAAGAGTGGAGAAATGGCGTAAAAATCGGAAGTGTATTACGCGACATGCAAATCATCATCGTTGCATGTAACAATCATCCACCGGTCATCGATTCAGTAGCCGATACCTGTATTGAAGCTGGCAAAACCCTCAGATTTCCTGTCAGCGTGTTTGATCCCGACAGCAACAACGTCACACTCACTGGCACCGGAGGACCGTTGGTTTTACCTGTTAATCCGGCAACCCTGAATCCCAATCCTGCTATCGGAAAAACTACTACCCGTTCACTTTTCCAATGGAATACCGTGTGTGATCACATCAAGAAACAACCCTATTATGTCTTTTTTAAAGCCAAAGACGACGGAACACCGGTAAACCTGGTTGCCATTAAATCAATTAATATCCTCGTAGTTGGCCCTCCTCCTGAAAATCTTACGGCTACCCCCATGGGAAACACCGTAACACTCCAGTGGGATCCTTATTCATGCATCAATGCAAAAGGATTCCGGATCTTCAGGAAAGCAGATTCCACAGGTTATATCCCAGGGTATTGTCAAACTGGAGTCCCTCCTTACCTGGGTTATTCAAAGATAGCTACCCTGACCGGACTGAATCAAACATCCTTTCTTGATGATAATCAGGGTGCCGGATTGGTGAGAGGAGTTAAATATTGTTATCTCGTTATTGCCTGGTATAAAGATGATGCAGAAAGCTATGCCTCCAACGAGGCCTGTGCCATCCTTAATAAAGATGTGGCTGTTATCACAAATGTCAGCATCAATACCACCCAAGAAACTACCGGCTCTGTGTATGTTGCCTGGTCAAAACCAACTGAAATAGACACCCTGCAAGCCCCGGGGCCTTATAAATACCTCATTGCCAGGTCGAGGTTTGACAATCCCGGAACCTTTTCGGTGATCGATTCTCTTGATCAACTGAACGATACAATTTGTACAGATCAGCTATTGAATACCTTGAAATATGGATTTAAATACCGGATCGACCTGTTCAATGTAACCCCTGGGAACAGGTTCCTGATCGGATCCTCCCAAATTGCCTCCTCAATGTTTTTATCGATTTCCCCAACCGACAAAATGTTAAAATTGAGCTGGACCAACGAAGTCCCCTGGAATAACAAGCAGTTTACTATTTATCGTAAGGATCCCGGATCCATTGCTTTCGATTCGGTTGGTACTAGTACTGCTCCGGTTTTCAATGATCCCGGCCTGGTTAATGGTGAAACCTATTGTTACCGGATAAAAAGTACCGGGATGTACTCTGCCTCCGGATTTGTGGATCCGATCATAAACTATTCACAGGAAAATTGTGGTATTCCTGTGGATAATCTTCCTCCCTGCCCACCCCGGCTTAAAGTAGAGACCCGTTGCATTGAATCAACAAACACCCTGACTTGGGGATTGCCTGCCGATACCTGTTCAAAAGATATCGCAAAATATTATATTTATTATTCACGCACGTCAGGAGACATGCTTATTATCGATTCACTTCTTAATCCCAGCGATACTACCTATATACATTCCCCGGCTCATTCCATCGTTGGCTGCTATGGGGTAATTGCCGTTGATTCGGCAGGAAACCGTAGCGCCATGAGCAATATCGTTTGCATTGATAACACAGCCTGTCCGGTATATACACTTCCCAATGTTTTTACTCCCAATGGAGACACAAAGAATGATTACTTCACCCCCAAAAAACCGTATACTTCTGTCGAGGAGATCAATCTTAAAATTTTCGACCGTTGGGGAAGGGTGGTATTTGAAACTCATGAGCCTGATATTAATTGGGATGGAAAGGATAAAAACACAAACCAGCCCTGTAGTGACGGCACCTACTTTTTCGTTTGTGATGTTTTTGAAATCACCCTCCAGGGAACATTAAAACGGTCGTTGCAGGGAAGTCTGACCATACTGAGATAACTGAGTTTTTTTTCTACCTTTGCGTACGTGAAAAACCTGCGAAATTTTTGTATTATTGCCCATATTGATCATGGGAAATCGACTTTGGCTGACCGGTTATTACAATTGACCGATACGGTCTCTGCCCGTGATTCACGCGACCAGGTACTTGACGATATGGATCTGGAGCGGGAACGTGGCATAACGATCAAGAGCCATGCGATCCAAATGAATTATCGTCAAGATGGGAAGGAATACATTCTTAACCTGATCGACACCCCGGGACATGTTGATTTTTCTTATGAAGTATCGCGTGCCATTGCGGCCTGTGAAGGGGCACTGCTCGTGGTGGATGCCACACAGGGCATCCAGGCACAAACAATTTCGAACCTTTATCTCGCCATTGAACACAACCTCGCCATCATCCCGGTTCTGAATAAAATTGATATGGATGCCGCCATGGTTGAGGAAGTTAAGGATCAGATCGTGGAACTTTTGGGTTGCGACCGGGAAGAGATCCTGAGTGTCAGCGCCAAATTGGGAGTGGGTATTGAACAGGTTCTGAATGCCATTGTCACCCGAGTTCCCTGCCCTTCCGGAGATCCAAATGCTCCGCTCCAGGCTCTTGTTTTTGACTCCCTGTACAATCCCTTCCGCGGGGTTGTCGCCTATTTTAGAATTCTTAATGGATCCATTGGGAAAGATGATCACGTGAAATTTGTTGCTACCGGGATGGATTACCACGTGGATGAAGTAGGTATTTTGCGATTAAAACAGGAACCCCGCGACCGCGTTTTTACCGGCGATGTGGGATATATAATTTCCGGAATAAAAAACAGCAAAGAAGTTCAGGTTGGAGATACCATTACACAGGTAGAAAATCCTTGTCCCGATATTATTGAAGGATTTCGTGGAGTAAAACCCATGGTTTTCGCTGGAATATATCCTACCGATGCCGATGAATATGAAGAATTGCGGGACTCCCTGGAAAAACTTCGCCTTAATGATGCCTCGCTCACTTTTGAACCCGAAGCTTCGGCTGCCCTTGGATTTGGATTCCGCTGTGGTTTTCTTGGATTATTGCACATGGAGATTATTCAGGAACGCCTCGACCGGGAATTTGATATGGATGTGATTACCACGGTTCCCAATGTTTCCTACAAAGTTTATACGACCAAGGGCGAAGTATTGAATGTTTATAATCCTTCGGGACTTCCGGAACCCAATTATATCGATAAAATCGAAGAACCTTGTATTACAGCCAACATCATTACTAAATCAGAGTATCTTGGTCCAATCATGACACTTTGTATTGGGAAACGAGGGATTTTGAAGAACCAGGTTTACCTAACAACCGATCGTATTGAGCTAACCGTGGATCTTCCGCTTGGTGAAATTGTATTCGATTTTTATGACCGATTGAAGAGTATTTCCAAAGGGTATGCTTCCTTTGACTACTATCCTTCCGGCTGGCAGAAAGCCGATCTGGTTAAACTCGACATTCTCCTCAACGGAGATATTGTAGATGCACTTTCCTCTCTGATCACCCGGAATAATGCGTATGATTTCGGTCGTCGTTTTTGCGAAAAATTGAAAGAATACATTCCACGTCAACAGTACGAAGTGGCCATCCAGGCTGCAATCGGGGCCAAAGTTATTGCCCGTGAAACAGTAAAGGCCGTTCGAAAAGATGTTACGGCAAAATGTTATGGAGGAGATATTACCCGAAAGCGAAAGCTCCTGGAAAAACAGAAAAAGGGAAAGAAGCGGATGCGTCAGATTGGAAATGTTGAAGTACCGCAGAAGGCATTTCTTGCCGTACTTAAACTGGATTCGTAAAACCATAAAACGTTGTAACAATTCCAAGTTATTTTCGTCTCATTCGGCAATCATTTACAAACCCTCAATCCAAAACATCATGAAAATCTATTCTAAAATTACCTTTCTGTCACTCTTGTTTGTTATTGCTTTTGCAGGTATTGTCAGTGCACAACATGATCGTGGAATGAAATGTCCCATGTACAAACACGGAAACCATCACTGCGACAGCACCGAGGTGCATCATTGGGATAGCACTGATTTGGATTTTTTCACCTATTGCTTTCACGACTTCCACATGGATGATTTTCCATTTTTCAAGGAAAAAATGAAATATAATGGTCATTGGGCCGGGGTGGAAATTGGAATCAACGGGTATGAAACTTCGGAGTTCAATATGAATTTTTATCCTGATTATCCATATATGAACATGAATACCGGACGCTCGGTATTTGTGAACCTTAACCCATTCGAACTCAATGTGAACTTATTTAAAAACCATATAGGATTTACCACAGGTCTGGGTTTCCAGTTAAGCAATTATTACTTCACTAACAATTATGTAATGCTGAAGGATTCTGCAATGTTGGTTGCTTATCAATCGAAGGATCAACTTGGTAATTCAGTAAATTTTAAAGTAAACAAACTATTTATTTCCTATCTCAATCTCCCCCTTTTCTTCGAATATCAAACCAACCGATATCGTAGGATGAACAGTTTTCACGTAACCCTTGGGGTTATCGTTGGAGTTCGGCTTTGCACCTATACCAAACAAGACTATTCCAGCATAGATCAAACATATACGCTTGTGGATGATAACGGAAATAAAGTGGCAACCTATTATGTTGACAAGAGAAATGTCAGGACTAGTGGAGCCTACCACTTGAATCCTTTTAAAGTTGATGCTGCATTCCGGATTGGATGGTCACACCTGAATCTCTTTGCCACCTATTCAATTACTCCAATGTTCCAGAAAAATCAAGGTCCTGAACTTTATCCATGGACCGTTGGTATCACCCTATTGGGATGGTAGCATCTGTAACGATATCACGAATCACGGAAAAATCGATCTTCAAAATTGATCAGGAACAAGCGTTTGGTTGCTCTAGTAATAGCGGTATACAGCCAACGCAGGAATTCAACATTGAGCATTTTATCGTTCAGATATCCCTGGTCGACAAATACGGTGTCCCACTGCCCACCCTGTGATTTGTGGCATGTGAAGGCATAGGCAAATTTAACCTGAAGCGCGTTGAAATAAGGGCTGGCCTTAACTTTTTCCATCCGTTCACGTTTGGATTTCACCTCCATAAAATCCTCCATTACTGCCTGGAAAAGACGATTGTTTTCAGATTGAGGAAGAGCAGCCGATTCCGACATCAGGGTATCAAGAATAATTTTCACATCCAATTCTTTTTCTTCCGGATAATCTACGAAACGGATGGTTACATCGGCAAAACGGAAGCCGTACATTTCTTCAATTTTCCGGATGCGCACCAATTCTATAATGTCACCGTTTGCGATAAATCCGGCCGTGGATTCTACTGGTAGCCAGAAGTAGTTATTTTTAACTACCATCAAATAATCACCGTTGGAGATTTCTTCCTCAAGAAACAGAATTCGTTTGCGAATTTCCCGGTTATAAATATTTGCCCTTTTATTGGATCGGCAAATAACTGCATTGTTATCTTTTTCCAATCCGGAATATGCGTGGTTAAGCGCCTCTTCCAGATCAGGGCCGTTGATGCGCGTAATATCGGGATAGTTCAGTAAGGAGAACATTGGGAAATTCAGTTTCTGATCTTGCACCTGGTGGCGAATGAGGGTGGCATTAATAAGGATCCCCGATTCTTTAGCCTGCCGCACTACCTGAGTAAGTTCGAAGGTGTCAATGTCGAGATGGTAGGCATTTTTCAAAAAATCCACATCCAATGCAGGACTGCGATCGAGACCGACAGGTGGAAGCTGGGCAGCATCTCCGATGAGCAACATCCGGCAATTCTCCCCGCTGTAAACAAACTGAAAAAGATCATCCAACAAGTTCCGGGAAGAAAAAAGAGTTCCTTCAGACGACATGGCATGTTGTATCATGGAAGCCTCATCCACAATAAAAAGGGTGTGTTTGTGATAATTGGTCTGCATCTTCAGGTTAATCAATCCATCTTTATTGGTATGGGTCAGATAGATCTTGCGATGAATGGTATTAGCCTGACGCTTCGTATAACTGGCAAGCACTTTGGCGGCCCGTCCTGTTGGTGCAAGCAGGACCGTTTTTTTCCCGATATTGGGAAGAACGTCAACCAGAGCTTGCACAACCGTGGTTTTACCGGTTCCAGCATATCCCCGTAAGATGAAAAGAGCATTGGGTTGTTTCCAGGAAATTGTAAGAAATACGGCCAGTTCATCTAACAATTTATCTTGCCCTGCTGTAGGGTCATAAGGGAATCCCTTACGAAGCATCGCGATGACTTTACTCATATCCATGATGAAACGCTATTCATAACGAAGAGATTCAATGGGATCAAGGTTGGCCGCTTTATAGGCTGGGATGATTCCGCTGATCAAGGCGACAAATAAGCAAAGTATGACCCCGGTAAGAATCCAAATCCAGGGAATAATAAAAGCGCTTCCAATCAGCAGGGAAATGACATTTCCAACCAGAATTCCGAGAAAAACGCCCAATATACCACCCAACTGACCAATCACAATGGCCTCAACGAGAAATTGATTCCGGATGACTCTTTTCGTAGCTCCAATCGCTTTACGAATCCCTATTTCCCGGGTCCGCTCGGTTACGGAAACCAGCATGATATTCATCAATCCAATGGCTGCTCCCAATAAAGTAATAAATCCTATTAAGGTGGCAGCAAGGGTGACAAATTTGATATTCTCGATCAGCATTTTTGCTACATTATCGCTTTTTGTTATCTCGAAAGTATCATCCATCCCAACTGGAACCTTGCGAATATTTCTCAGAATTGCAGTGGCTTCACCCATGGCAGCATCCACCTGCTCAGGCCTTTTAGCCATCACATTGATATTGAAAGAACGGTTGGGACGGGGAAAATTTACCCGTACATTGGTTAACGGGATAAAGCACGACCGATCGCCACTAAATCCCATACTTGATCCTTTGGATTTTAATACGCCGATGATCCGGTATTTCCCCGGACCGATGGAGATGATCTTCCCGATCGGATCTTCTTTCTTTTTAAAAAGATTTTTAACCAATTCAGCTCCGATAATCACGGAACTGGAGCCATATTCAATTTCATTGCTGGTAAAATTTCTTCCTTTTTCAATTTCATCCCCTGAAGTGATCAGATAATCTTCATCGGTACCCATAACCCTGATGTTGGGATTGGTCTTGTTGGCTTCATATTTAAGAGTTGCGATTCCTGTTGCATTGACAAAAACAGCAGTATAGGCAGGAAAATCATATTGCTGTTTAAACTCCATTGCCTGATTAAAGCTAATAGGCTCAAAACGTTTTTCCTTTTGCCTTTCGCCTCCCATGTGAATATTCATTGTACGATTACGAATGGTAAGGGTATTGGCCCCCATTTGAGTAAAATTCTGAGTTAGATAGTATTTAATTGAATCGGTGGCTGTTAAAATTCCAACCAAAGCCATAATTCCAAATGAAATGATCATAATGGTAAGGATTGTACGAAGCATGTGGCTTCGGATTGAATCCAGCGAAATCCTGATATTCTCAGTAACCAGGGTGTTTTTCATTTTTCAAAGTTTTTTTCCATAAGCGAGATCACCGGCATCTCCTAATCCCGGGACGATAAATGATTGAGCAGTCAATTCTTCATCAATCACTCCAACCCAAATGGAAATATTTTCCAGTGATAGATGTTTTTTAACATATTCAACCCCTTCTGAACTCGCCAGAATGGTAGCCAAATAAGTGTGTTTCGGTTTCCCATGGCTAATCATTTCCCGGTATGCAAGCACCATGGAAGTGCCGGAAGCAAGCATAGCATCTGACAAAATCACTATTTTATCTTCAATATCAGGCACAGAAACATAATCAGTTTCAATGGTATAACTTCCATCGGGATGATGCTTCCTAAAAGCGGAAATAAAAGCATTTTCCGATTTGTCAAATACATTTAAAAGCCCCTGATGAAAAGGAAGTCCCGCCCGGAGAATCGCTGCCAATACGGGATATTCCTTCAGCGTCGGGACATTGGCTATCCCAAGAGGAGTAATGACTTCCTTTAATTCGAATGCTAAATCTTTGCTGATCTCATATCCGAAAATTGTTCCCAACCTTTCCAGATTATTCCTGAACCGCAACGAATCCCGTTGAATGTCAGTATCGCGGATCTCAGAAATATATTGATTCAGGATGGAAGAAGAGGCTGATAAAACATGGACCATGATAGACTTTTTTGCAATTGTTTAAATACGAACAAAAGTAGCGAATTTTCCCTATCGCCTTATTTCCCGCCATAATCTCTGCAATGGCTGAATGATGCCAGGAAGCCGGTTTATAATCAAACGCGGATAATAAACTTCTTTTGCTCCAAAACTTTTATAGAATCTTCCCAGATTGGGATCATTTCCACCTTCAAAATCCAATATCAAGGATTTATTTGCATGATTTTTCACGAAATTGTCGATCAATAGGAACATAGCTCCATTTTCTCTGGCCCCGGATGAGGAAGCTGCAAATAAATAATAGGCTCTGGCCTGATCCAGAATAAAAAAAGCAGCAGCATCCAATTCCCCAGTGGAAGTAAAACTCCCGCACAGCACCCCTTTCCCTTGCTTCATCCCCTCCTCAATGACCTGTTGCATCATGCTATAATGACAGTCCTTTAATTTTCCTTCCTGTTTCCCGAAATTTTCCCGGAATAAGGAGACCAATTCGTTGGAAGTAACCGTTTGTCGTACCTCCAAACCCGCGTTCTGGGCTTTTTTCAGATTTCTTCGGGTGTTTTGTGCATACTTGCTTATTAGTTCAGAATAAGATGATCCTAGGTCAAGCTCATGATTGATCCGGCTTGGAATTTTTCCTTCTTCTCCGGTAACTATATTCATAGAATTAAGCTGGATTTCAACAAACCGGAATGTTGGAGGAATGGCATGAATAAACTCCTCCATTTTTTCATGGGTAATGATTGTATCAGAAAACAGCCCAAGTTGCTGGGCAAAAAACGGCTGGAATAAATAGGGAACACCCCCTTTTTGATGGTGGGTCAGAGGAAATATACTTTTATAATCACCTTCCACCAACGCATCCCATCCCGGAGAAATAATATCAAGATACCAGGAATAGGCATAAATTCTGGTATTCAGAGCACGGGTAACGGATGTATCCCAGCGCTCTTTATCAATTTCATTATGCTTTACATACAGAATCATCCGCTAATTCGTTTTTGCCATCTTCACCAATTTCTCATATACAATCCGCCACCCTTTCCATCGCCCTGTTTCGCCCAGGCTTTCATTATGCCAAAGACTAACAAATTCACCATTTACCGATTTCACGATGGCAATCATCTGTTCAATTTTTTGTAAACTTTTTTCGGGTGTTAGACGAAGATAATCCTTCAGCGTTACATCCATCAGGATTACCGGGTGAATTATCAAGGCAGTAACTTGATTTTTAGAAAGATCGAAAAATCGGAAAGGCATCGCGATACCAGCCCGAAAGCCAGGATGGGAGGCATAACCCATGGAATAGTCCTCTTGAATCCCTGCCTTAATTAATCCCTGATAGGTTTTGGGTAATGAAAGTTTAAGAAAATGCTGGCGGCTTCGGGTAATTTTCCGGTTTAAAACAGCAGTTAGGTTTTTTATTTCGGATTCTAGTTTTGAGTAATGTTTATTGGATGACAAGGAGGGATGAATCCCTACACCCTGGTATTTATCTAAATTTCTGACAAGTCGAAGTAATGCAGGATGAGTTACAGGGATATTGTTATCCTTCCCCCCATAATCGGCAAAAAGAATAAAAAACAAGGGTTTTAACGAATGAGCCTCATTTAATTTCTGCAAGTACTCATAATTATCATACGGATCCGGTGTTTTTCCGGCCAGCACCCTCATTCTCAACAAGAGGTCCTGAAAATGGCCATGAAAAAATGTTCTTCCAATACCACCCAGAGTTCGAACCAATGAACGGTACCGAAATGCATAAGCGTGATCGATGTCGATGGTTGGAACATAGCAATATGACCGATGTGAAAAGGATAGCTCCGGAAAATGACTTTGAAGAACAGACTCCAACTTACGTGCCCAATAGTGAACAATGGGGATTTCTAAAAATTTTCCATGAGATGCGATGGATTCAACAGCAGGGAACCGGCCATATTTATCGTGATGACCTGCTTCATATTCCTCATACCTACTGACCATATAAAACGCCGCTGCAAAGGGATCAAAGGGTAAAAGAGATGCCGGATTTGTTGTTTGAAAAACAATTGGGAGATTCTCCCACCTATGGACTTTTATGGATTGGCGGGCTACTCCTGTTTCAAAAAGAAAGTTCACCGCTTCTATAAATAATTGCCCTGGCTCTGGTTCTTTCGAATAGGAAAATTTAGCCCCGGAAAATTCTTTAAAGTCTTGTTGATTATTTGTCAACTTTATTTTTAAGCCCAGCATTTCCTCTAAAAGAAGAGAAAAAATATACTCCAATCGCGGAGTCAGTGCTGAAGTATAAATAAGCAGCATAAATATCAGGTTTGGTCTTTGCAGCCAAATTACGTAAAAAACAAAAACTTTCGTACTTTTGAATGATAAATTGGAATCCGGAGGCACCTTTATGGAGAATTTTATTGTTTCAGCACGCAAATATCGTCCCCAGACTTTCGATACAGTGGTTGGACAGAAATCCATCACCAATACACTAAAGAATGCAATCCGGAATCAGCAACTGGCTCAAGCCTTTCTGTTTTGCGGTCCAAGGGGAGTAGGAAAAACCACCTGTGCAAGGATCCTGGCAAAAACCATCAACTGTGAACATCTCTCAGAAAACATGGAAGCCTGCGACCATTGTCCTTCCTGTATCTCTTTTAATGAAAATGCTTCTTTCAACATTTATGAATTGGATGGAGCATCCAATAATTCGGTGGATGATATCCGGACCCTGGTCGATCAGGTTCGCATCCCTCCTCAAATGGGCAAATACAAGGTTTATATCATCGATGAAGTACACATGCTCTCGGCCTCTGCTTTTAATGCCTTTCTGAAAACCCTGGAAGAACCTCCGGTTTATGCCAAATTCATCTTAGCCACTACCGAAAAGCACAAGATTCTGCCGACCATTTTATCACGTTGCCAGATTTTTGATTTCAAACGCATCACGGTTGATGATATCGCCCAACATTTACTGTATGTTGCCGGGAAAGAAAACATTGAAGCCGAAGAGAATGCCTTGCACATCATTGCGCAAAAGGCCGATGGTGCGATGCGCGATGCCCTTTCAATTTTTGATCAATTGGTCAGTTTTGCCGGGAACCGGCTTACCTATGAAACTGTTCTGGAAAATCTGAATGTACTTGACTTTGAATATTTTTTCAAAATCACAGACCAATTGTTAGAAGGGGATATTCCAGGAACCCTCCTGACCATCAATGAAATTATTGATCAGGGTTTTGATGGACAACATTTTTTAATCGGTCAGGGCGAACACTTGCGTAATCTATTAGTTTGTCAGGATCCGGCAACTGCCAAATTACTGGAAACAGCCCCATCCATTCGAAACCGTTATCTTGAACAATCTGCCCATTGCCCTACCGGATTTCTGATCAAGGCACTGGAAATCAACAACCGTTGCGACCAGAATTACAAATCCAGCAACCTCAAACGACTTCATCTTGAGTTGTCATTGATCCAGATGTGTGCTCTTACTGGGAAATCATTAACAAGTCCGGTCTCACCTCCTCCTTCTTCAGAAACGAAACCACCGGCTCCGGTAAATAAAACTAAAAATCCCGAGAATACCGTTAAGATGAAGGACATTAAAAATGAGTTCTCCAGTCCCTTATCGATAAAAAACCCTGTAAAAACAGAGCCAACCTCTTTATCTACTGAAGAAGAACAAGTACGATATCAAACCGCCACTCCCTTCAGTGAATCAGAACTGAGTTTATGCTGGGATGATTTTGCGGATAAACTAAAATCCGATGCCCCCCATGTTTATTCCATTTTAAAAGCATACCGCCCTCAATTGATGCCGGATTGGCAGATCGAATTTACCCTTGATAACAAAGTTTTGGCTGATGAACTTCAGCTAAAAAAGGGAGAATTACTGGAACACTTGCGTTCCCGACTTAATAATTTCAAAATTCAACTAAATACTAAAATTGCAGCTAAACCCAGGGAGATAAAACCGTATACTGACAAAGCAAAATTTGAAGAAATGGCAAAAAAAAATCCGGCTTTAAAAACCCTTAGAGAGGAGCTTGATCTGGAAATTGAATATTAAGCGCAACCGAATGAAAAAAGCAACGAAACAATCAATCGGAGCATTTTTAAACATTCCGACTATAGCCATGGTAATTGCCATTAAATGATTCTCTTTAATTTTTTTACAGAATTCTTGAAGAAACTTGTAAAAAATAATTTTTTTCCTACCTTTGCACCCTCGTTTCGGGAGCTTAGCTCAGTTGGTTCAGAGCATCTGCCTTACAAGCAGAGGGTCACAGGTTCGAATCCTGTAGCTCCCACTTCAAAAATCAGCCACTTACAAAATCAATTGCAAGTGGCTTTTTTCATGGACATACTTTTTCAACTAATTGCAAAGAATTTCCTGCCAAGTCGGCTTGATTTTCCGGAACACATAGGCAGGACAATTAAATGAAAGAGTCACTTTGGGGAATTAGCTCAGTTGGCCAGAGCGTTAGACTCGCAGTCTAAAAGTCAGGGGTTCGACTCCCCTATTCTCCACTACCGGTTTTACACACACTCAGGGTAACACCCTTTTCCTGTTTTTATATTACCTTTACCGAATACACCCTATCGAACATAAAGAATAAGTCTTAATGATATGAAAAAGCGCATCTGGATTGAACTGCTTGTTATAACAGGGTTATTTTTAACACTTGTCATCGGTTGTAAAAAAGGGGAAGGAGATACTAGCGATGCTACGACATCGAGCCTGTTTGACAATTCATTTGATAAATCAACAACGTATCCCACCCCTGCTCGACTTACCTATGCAAGAAAAAATGGCGTATTAGTGAGTGATACCATTTTCCCTGGGCAGATCGTCGTACTTGCGTCAGATGCTTCCGCTACCGCTATCAACCAATTTATTACGCAAAACAATGGGACAATTACAGCCCAGGTTCCAAACGCAGGATTATATCTTGTAACCATTGATGCTGCAAACGTTAATACGTTTTTGGCTGCCATGTATAAAAATTCAATCGTAGCTGATGCTTTTCCCAACACCGTCATTAAAGGCAAGGGATATCTGGAACAATGTGGGGTTGTATCTTGTAAAGGCAACAAAAACAGCCTTATTCAGACAATTGATGTATCGACGGATATGGGTTGTAGTGACAAGGTATATCATTCGGATGCTGTAGGTTCTGTTGCAGCAGCCGGTGGTGTTGGTGTTAATGTAAATGATGTAACGGTAGAAAAACCAAAAACTTCTTCAGCCGGTGCCGATTCATACAAATCGATGCAGAAGATTCTTGAGCTTCTAAATTATTCTTATGAACATAATTTACCAGTTGTGATAAATATATCGTTGGGCGGAGATGACAACATTGAACTCGATAATTACTGGTATCATAAACGGTTTTGTTATTTGTTGCAAGCAGTTGAAAAGCAGAACCCACATCTTCTCGATCATGCAGTTATTTTAATGTCCGGAGCAAATGCCAACGTAAATGAAACAGAGGACTTTGTCCAACTAAAAGAGAATGATTTTAAAGGCTCTCCGATATGGGACCATCTCTATTTCGTAGAGTCGCTGGAAGGGCCAAATGGATGTGGATTGGGTTATGTAGAAAATGGGACAGCAAATGTTTTAAGCGCTCCGGCGTGCCATATAAAAATCCCGAATTCTGTGTGTACCCGTTCGGGAAATTCATTTTCAACCCCGTACATTGCAAGCCTGATTGGACAAGCATTCGAAATGTTAAAACAAGTAAATATTAACGTCGCCATTCCTGAAATCACTGCCAAATTGTGGAAATATCAGAAGGAAAACGATGGTCGCCTTCCAACAGCAGCAGAACTGTTCAGTATTTGTGCAGGCGATGGGGGATTTAACAACAAATATGATGGGATCTGGAGTGGAACATTTTATTACACTGTAGAAGTACCACAGTCTTCAGGGCCACCAACTATTGTTAATACCAGCTTTACACTGAGTATTACTCTGGCATCAACCGTTTCTTTACCCGGGTATCCACAATTGTTGACGGTTACGAGTGTTACTTGCAGTGATCCGACTTTCGGCGCCACATCCCCCATCGTACCTCCTTCTGCCAAGAGTACGGCATTCTTACCCGCCACATTTGGATCAGCCTCTCTGCAAGGCATGGCAATAACCATTACCTTCCCGAACGGCTCCACTATTTTTACTTCAAATGCTCTTGACGGATCCTTCACCGTAGATATCAATGGTCGTGTTCTGGCCAGCACAAGCCTTGTTTCGGATGATGCATTCCTCGCCAGTGGAAATGTTGATAACAGCAACCTTCCGGGAAGCGGACCTGGTGGTTATGCCTATAACTGGTGTACCTTTACCAGTTGGTCGCTCGTAAGACATTGAAAATTTACATACTTTTGCTTTTAACAAAAGCTGTTATCGTTTGAAAAGCCCTTTTGCATCTCGTGCCAGTTGGTTCCTTCTGTTCCTGTTTATATTCAGCGGATGTAGCGTCACAAAAAACCTTGCCTCAAAAGAGTATCTCCTGATTAAAAATAAGATTATTGTTATTGATCATAAGGTCCCAATAGAAGACCTTGAGCCTTATCTTCAGCAGCATCCGAATAAAAAACTTTTCGGTTTATTCCGGACCAATATTGCCTTTTATAATATGGGAAGTCAGGGTAAGGAAACAAAATTCAAAAAATGGATACGCACTTCCATCGGAACCGCTCCTGTGATTCTGGATACCAGCATGGTTGCTGTTAGTTTAAAACAAATGGGTCTATATTTGGGGAACAAAGGCTTTTTTCAATCCGGGTTAAGCGATACCATCCGTTACAACAAAAAGAAAGCCATCGTTGAATACTATATTCGCCCCTCAAAACAATATAAGATCAGAGAAATTCGATATTCTATTCCGGATACTCAGGTAGCCTCATTCGTATATAAAGACACCGCCAGGAGCCTGATCCGGCGTGGCAAGAGTTACGATGCCTACATTTTAGATGATGAACGCAGCCGTATCACGACGAATCTCCAAAATGCCGGTTTTTATCATTTCTCCAATACCTACATCGTTTACCGGGTGGATTCTAATTTTCGGAAATGCTTGATGGATATCACGCTGGAAATAACCAATCCGGTAGTTCCTTCTCTTGAAAACCTTGCGACTGTTGAACAGATCCCCCACAAACGATATTTTATCAATAAAATTTATATCTACCCCGAATTTGATCACCTCATCGTTGATACAAACAAGTACGACACCCTTGTAATGAAATACGAAAGTTATCAGAAAGGGCAGCCTCCAAACACTTATTATTTTCTTTATAAAGACAAATTTAAGGTAAAACCCCGTACCATTGCCCAATCGATATTTGTTACCCCAGGGTCCAATTTCAACCTGCATGATGTCAATCAAAGTTATTCCCAGTTGTCCGGATTGCAGGTTTTTAAATACATCAATCTCCAATTCAAGGAACCCAATAATCTTTCTTTAATCCGGCCAGTTGGTCAAGGCGATCTCGATTGCAATGTAGAATTATCCCGGTCTCCTGCCCAATCTTTTACAATCACTGCCGACGGAACTAACTCCGGCGGAGCTTTCGGAGTACAGGGAAATCTTGGGTACCAGAACAGAAATTTATTTAAAGGGGCACAACTTTTCAGGATCAACCTAAGCGGATCACTCCAGATGCAAGCTTCCATGAGTTCTGAAAACAACTTTTTCAATACGGTCGAATTGGGTGCCAACGCAGGAATTACTTTCCCTCAATTTCTGATCCCTATCCGGCCAGAGACTTTACCCAAGAACTTCAAACCAAAAACTACAATTAGCATTGGTTATAACTATCAGCATCAACAAGATTACGACCGCCACATTTCCAATATCACTTTTGGCTATTCATGGCTTCAAAATGAAATGATCAAACATATATTGAATCCGGTCGAAGTCTCCCTTGTAAAAGTATTTAAAGATGCTTATTTCGATTCTATGATCAATTCCCAGCAGGATCAACGGTTAAAAAATCAATATACCGATCACATGGTCGCCGGATTGAGATACACTTTTCAGTTCAGCAATCAGAAAATCAATAAGACTAAGAATTTCTTTTACATTCGCGCCAATTTTGAAACTGGCGGAAATTTGATCTATGCCGTCGATGAATTGTTTAAGGTACAAAAAAGTGACAGTGGCGGGTATACCATGTTCAATCTGCCCTACTCACAATATTTCAGACCTGATGTTGATTTCAGGTTTTACGAAGACCTGGGTAATAAATTCTCCATGGTGTACCGGTTTTATGGAGGAATTGGGGTTCCGTATGGCAATTCCACTTTGCTTCCTTTTGAAAAGTCTTTTTTTGCGGGAGGTGCCAATGGAATGCGTGGATGGAAAATGTACAATCTCGGGCCTGGAAGTTATCATGATGATGAACAAAGTAGCACCTTCAGCCAGATTGGGAGTATGCAACTTGAAGCCAATGTGGAGTATCGTTTCCCGATATATCAATGGATTCGTGGATCTCTGTTTGTAGATGCCGGAAACATCTGGTTATTGAAAGAATCGCAGGATTTGCCAGGCGGGAAATTTTCATTTCCGGGGTTCATCGATCAAATCGCCATTGATGCCGGTTTCGGAATCCGTCTCGATTTTGATTTTTTTATTTTTCGATTTGATCCAGCTATCCCGATCCGGGTTCCCTGGTATCCCGAAAATGACCGGTGGTATTTCGATAAAATGCAATTTAAGGATATCATCTGGAATTTTGGGATTGGATATCCCTTCTAATACAGAGTTTCTCCTAATAAAAAAAGGTCATCAATCCTTGATACAGCGAACCGAGGAGCCGGTTGTTTTTTGCCCACTGTATCTGCCCAATGACTCAGAGCTATAGTAAAGAGAACGGTACCAGGCAACAGTTGCTTCGCCTTGCGACGATGACCATAAGGTTGCTGTAGTCAAAAGGTTAAGAAATTTGTCGGGAATATCATGGTTGCCGCCGGGAAGCGCTGTAAAACCACTTTCGTTGGTTGCCCCGGTATTGGGTGATTTCCATAAGTTAATACCAGATTTTTTTATCTTTCCCCCAGCAATACTATCGCCTCCCAAATAATCAGCCAATGCTTTCCACTCTGCATCAGTAGGCACATGCCATCCCTGAGGACAAATTCCCTGATCGCCTGGTGTTGTTGATCCCTGCATCATTTCACTCCACTGATATAAAGCTCCGTAAATATCACAATTACTTTCCAAATCATCATAGCAATATTTTTCTATAATGGTATTGGTATAATTTTGGGGTTCCGAACCATTAATTTGAGTACCTACATTGAGATTATCTTTTAACCAGCATTGGGTCCCTATCTCAACGGCGCTATATGTTTTTCCTTCATATATTATAGAAGAAGGACAAGATACTGGTCCTTCTCCTGTTTTAAAATTCAAAATTTCGCCGTATGCAACACCTACGCTATTAATAGCATAAGCTCTGATATAGTATGATGTTGATGAAGTCAATCCGGAAAGATCACTTGTAAAGCTACCGGTTCCGCTGCCATCTGCCGTATGGTTATCTAAGATGGTTGGATTCTGTGACATACTCCAACAAACGCCACGTGAAGTAATGACGGAACTCCCTTGTGATGACACATTTCCGCCACTTGTAGCGGAAGTATTTGTAATATTGCTAACAGATGTTGTTATTACAGTTGGAATGTTTCCAGAACCCGCAGATGTAAAGCTTTCCTGATTGCCATACGAAGTACCTTTGGCGTTGGTGGCATAAGCACGAACATAATAAACAGTATTTGCATTCAACCCGTTAATGCTACTTGTAAAGCTGCCAGTTCCGTCACCATCGGTAGTGTGAGAATCAATGAATGTCGGATTTTGTGAAGTACTCCAGCAAATTCCTCGTCCAGTAACCACAGAAGTGCCTTCCGAGGTCACATTTCCACCACAGGATGCCGTGTTTTCCGTAATGTTTATTACAGGTAATGTAGTAACTATTGGAGATCCAGTTGAACCAAGTGTAGTAAACATTACCTGATTTCCATACCCAATACCAGAATTATTTAAAGCATAGGCTCTTATATAATAGTTAGTACTTGGAACAAGTCCCGTTAAGGTGCATAAAAAGTTACCAATACCTGAACCTTCTTTAACTGCAAAATCAGAAACAGAGGGATTGGTCTTGATACCATAGCACACCCCGCGTTCACTAACAGCAGAACCACCATCAAAGGTGATAAAACCTCCAACGTCTGCTGATGATTCAGTTATTGAAGCAGGTGTTTTTGTTGTAAGCGAAGGAACTCCAGATGTCTCAATTGTCTTATTACATGATGAAAAAATGATGAGAAAAGACATCGGAAATAAAATGAAAAAAAATCTCCGCAAATAGTTCCGTGTTTCCATATATTTAAACAATAATCGGTTTCATGATCAATCTTCTCCTTAAATTTCAGTATATTATGAGCAAAAAGCCCCCGCTGATTGGGCGAGGGCGCTGCAATATCAATGAAGATTTATTTCCTATTAATGTTGAACGACAATCTTTTTTGAAATTCTCTTTTCACCTGCTGTCATATTAAGAAAATATATTCCATTTGGCAAATCATACGTAGGAAGCGTGATCTCTTTGGTATCGGATGTGTTGATTGATTTTTGAATAACGCTGGTTCCGAACCGATCGAACAGATTCAGGGTATAATTATCACTGTTGTCATTATTAAATCGCAAGGTAACAAATGGATCACAGGGATTCGGATAAATTCCCAAATCAATAAGTAGCTTTATTTTAAAGTACGCGTCGCTATAAGCATCCGGTGAGCCGGGAAGTGAACCGGAAATTCTGATTTTATAATGATCACCGGGAGTCTGACCAGTCGGAATGTTCCACTGCCAGGTGGATCCCGTAACATTGGAAGCAATTAGATCATATACGGCAGAACCTGAAGAATAATCTACCAGTTGAATATTTACCGATTCGGTAAGGCCATCATCCCAGGAAATGAGGTTCGAAGATCCCTGGTACCATTCTTCGCCACCATTCGGCTGTATTACTTCGACACTCCCGATCGTACTTACGATAGAAAATTCATGCTCGCTGTAGCCATCTGGTGAACCAGGGAGGGAGCCGGAAATCCTGATTTTATAATGATCGCTTAAATCCAGGTCACTTGGAATTAGCCATTCCCAGGTAGATCCCGTAACATTGGAAGCAATTACATCATTCGAAATAAC
>Ga0172381_10000037_pt1 | contig 139276 bp, 131 predicted proteins | sample Leawel6488metaG_FD_119754 | JGI IMG/M metagenome (GOLD analysis project Ga0172381, IMG submission 119754) | Leachate microbial communities from a municipal landfill in Southern Ontario, Canada - Leachate well 64-88 metaG | ecosystem: Engineered > Solid waste > Landfill > Unclassified | place...
AACCGGAGGTATAACTATGGCACGAATGCACACCAGAAGAAGAGGACAGTCATGCTCTGTGCGGCCTGCGCGGAATGAGGCGCCTTCATGGTCCAACACGGACAAGGCAGCGATCGAGAAACTTATTGTCGATCTCCGCAAGGAAGGCACATCGAGCAGCATGATCGGCCTGATCCTGCGGGACCGCCACGGCGTCCCTGATGTCAAGATGGTCACCGGCAAAAGCATCGGCGACATCTTAGTAGAGAACAAGATCAGCTCCGAGATCCCCGAGGATCTCCGCGACCTCATGATCAAGGCGCTGGGGCTGCGCAAGCACCTGGAAGACAACAAGAAGGACCTGCACAACAAGAGGCAGCTCCACCTTGTCGAGGCCAAGATCCGCCGGCTCGTGAAGTACTACGTTGGCACAAAGAAGCTGCCCGCAGGTTTCACCTACAAGCCGGAGACCACTGAAATCCTGCTGTCCAGATAATTCACGTCATATCGTCTGCCGATTCCCATGTCACTTGAAGAAGCCGCAAAAACCGTCGCGGACCAGATCCGCCGCCAGCAGTACGTCGAGGTGTATGCACACCACGACGCTGACGGCATCGCAGCCGGGGCTATCCTCTGCCATGCGATGTTAAGGACCGGGATCCGGTTCCGGATGAGAATCTGTGCGGAAGTTCCTTTCGCCAGCCTCTCCCACGACGCGGCCTCGCTCCTGTGCGATCTCGGGTCCGGCATAGAGAACCTGCCCCCGGAAACGATGGTTGTGGACCACCACCTCCCGCTCTTTACCGGGCAGTTCCATGCAAACCCGAGGCTCGAAAAGATCGATGGCGACCGGGAACTCTCCGCCGCCGGCATGGCGTACATTGTCGCCCAGGAAATGGGTGACAACCGCGACCTTGCCGGCCTCGTGATACCCGGTATCATCGGCGACGGCCAGGCATTTGCCGGCAGGAACCTTGAGATCTTCAACGAAGGCGTGGCAAACGGGATCATCGTCCCGGACCGGGGCATGACGCTTCCCGGTCGCGACATGGCAGAGAAGTGGCTGCTTGCCACCTGCCCGTACCTCGAAGGGATCAGCGGCGACGATTCTGCTGTCGCTGACCTGCTCACCGGGGCACAGGGCGCAAACGGCCTGCGGCTCGATACGCTCATGAGCCTTGCGGTGCTCAAATCCGCCCCGCAGACTTCCGCAAATGGCTTATCCCTGCTCTACGGCGACACCCTGCACCTCCAGCGCGAGGTAATAGAGGACGCCCATGCGCTTACTGCCGTCATCGATGCCTGCGGCAAATCCGGACACGGCGACCTTGCGGTTGCGCTCTGTCTTCGCTCGTCAGCGGAGATCGAAAAAGCATGGGAGATTGCCCGACGGCACCACCTCGATGTGATCGGTGCGCTCAAAAACGCTCATCCCGCACACGAGGGGGAAGCGGTCTACGAGTGCCAGAATGCGACGCTCGCAAGCGACATCGCCGACGTGCTCGCCCGGGACCGGGTGCACCAAGCACCGGTGCTCGTGTATGCACGGTCGGGGGAGGCCTGCCGGATCTCGGCGCGATCCCCCCACGGCGTCACGACCGATCTCGGGCCGCTCGTCCGGACCCTTGCTGCCACATGCGGCGGGAACGGCGGGGGACACCACTCCCGTGCAGGGGCAACGATCCCCTGCGACCAGCTCGGGGCATTCGTGAAAGGATGGCAGGAGGCGCTTCTCGCATGATGCAGGTAAGTGCCCTTATTACCACCGTCCACGCGGACGCTCCAAGCGTGGCGTCATCACTGGCACCGGACAACCTCAGGGGCATGACCACCACCGCAGACGGCGACCGGGTCACGACCGTGATCCACGGCACGCAGATCCGGTCTGTCATCGCATCGGTAGACGACTACCTGATGAATCTGGCAATTGCGGATGAGACAACAGGGCTCCCGCGAAAAACGACAGGAACGAACGAAAAGAGGGAATGAAAAAAAATTAGAGAGTTGATACCATGGCAAAGAAAAAACAGGTTGGAAGAAGAGTTGAAGGCTGGAAAGCCAAGAGCTGGTACAAGGTATACACCCCCGACAACCTCGGCAAGGCGTATATCGGCGACACCATTGCAAGCGAAGTCGAGACGGTCAAGGGCAGGATCATGCAGTCTACCCTCGGCGAGATCACCAACGACTACGCAAAGCAGCACATCAAGATGAGCTTCAAGATTGCAGAAGTCACCGGCGACGCGGCATACACCGAGTTTGTCGGCCACGAAGTGACTCGCGATTACCTGCGGTCCCTTGTCAAGCGCCGCAGCTCCCGCGTGGACTGCCACACTCTTGTGGTCACAAAGGACAACAAGAAAGTCCGGCTCACGATCAGCTGCTACACCTTTGCACGGGCAAACATCGCACAGGAACACGCGCTCAGGAACGCGATCCTCGCAAGCCTTGCAACCCAGACAGCGGCATGGGACTTAACGACGCTTGTTAACGCGATTGTCTCGGGCGAGCTCTCCCGCGATCTCTTCAAGGTCGTAAAGACCCTCTACCCGACCCGCCGGGTCGAGGTTATCAAGTCCAAGGTCGAGCAGGTCGCAGCACCTATCTCTACCAAGTAAATTTTTTTGTTTTTTTCGTGATTATTATCGGGTTTTATTCGTCCGGACGACGCCGGTTCAGAGTTAGGGGTTGGTTCCATCCGGGGATTTTAACCGGGCCGGTTACGACGTACTGTTTCCCGAAGCGTAACCGGGAAACATAATTAATCCACGCGTCCAACAATCCCTAAGAATGACCGCTCATAAGATCCTGTTTCTCGTTATTGATGGGCTGGGCGACCGGCCCTGCCCGGAACTTGGAAACCTCACCCCTCTTGAAGCGGCGCACCGCCCCAACCTCAACCGTCTCGCAAAAGAGGGCGTGTGCGGGATCATGGATACGATAGCGACCGGTATCCGGCCCGGGTCAGATACCGCTCACCTCGCTCTCCTGGGCTACGATCCCCATACCTATTACACCGGCCGGGGCCCGCTCGAATGCGAAGGCTCGGGGATCCACATGGAACCGGGCATGATCGGTTTCCGGTGCAACTACGCGACACTCTCCCCCGAAGGGCTCGTGACCGACCGGCGGGCCGGGCGGATCCACGATACGGTGACCCTTTCAAAGGCGATCCAGGACGGGGTCGATCTCTCGAAGTTCGGCGTGGAGTTCGTGTTCCGGTCAGGGGCAGGTCACCGGGCAGCACTCGCCCTCAAAGGCGAAGGGCTCGGCCACTGTGTCTCCTCGAACGACCCGAAGAAGGATCACGTGGCACCCCTCACGGTTACCCCCATCAGGGCACTTGACAAGGACAAAAAGACCGCAGAGGTCTGCAACGAATTCATCCGGCAGTCAAAGAAGATCCTCTTCGACCACCCGATAAATAAGGAGCGCCTCGCACAGGGCCAGAACCCGGCAAACATCGTGCTGATGCGGGGCGCCGGTGAGATGGGGCACTTCGAGCCGTTCGGTAAAAAATACGGGATGGATGGGTGCGTGATCGCCGCTGCAAGCCTCATCACCGGTATCGGGAACGCAGTCGGCCTTGCCCGGGTCCCGGTCGAAGGGATCACCGGCTCGCAGGACAGCAATATCAGGGGGAAGATCACCGCAGCGGTAAACGAGCTCAAGACCCGGGATTTTGTTCTCGTGAACATCAAGGGGGCAGACGAGTCGGGCCATGACGGGCTTGCACTCCAGAAAAAAGCGTTCATCGAAAAAGTCGATGTCGTGCTTGAACCGCTCCTCAATCTCAACGACTGCATTATTGTTATCTGCGCCGATCACTCCACACCCTGCTGCATCAAGGACCACAGCGCAGACCCGGTGCCGGTGCTGATCCACGGCGAGGGTGTGCGGGGGGACGATGTTACTGAGTACGGGGAACGCTCGTGTGCAAAAGGCGGTCTCTGCCGGATCACAGGCGCCGGCCTCTTACCGACCGCCATCGACCTGATAAACCAGGCACATAAGTACGGGGCATGACACGGATGAGGGTGCCGGCGAGGGATCGATGAGCGGGGATTCGGTAAAGAACTGGCACAAGCACTGCCTCCTTCCCGATGGGACGGAACTCCAGGAGCACAGTATCAAGACCGACCGGGACATCGTAGTCGGCGAGTTCTGCCAGATCGATTACGGCCTGCGGGGCAAGGACGTCTACGTAGGCGAATCGACAAAGATCCACGAGTATGTCTGGGCAAGCGGCGACGCACGGATAGGAAACCTCTGCGAGATCGGGAGCGACGTGATCGCAAAACAGGACGCCTACATCGGTGAGGGTGTCAAGATCAACGGGAAACTGGTCGTGAGCGGGGCGCTCGATATCGGCGAGAAGGTGGAGATCGCCCAGGGGTTTGAGGCGACCGGCGAGATTGCGGTGCGAAACCCGATGCCGGTGCTCGTCTTTATCCTTATCTACCTCATGACGATGCTCAGGATAGAAAACGAGAAGGAACTTGACCGGATCCTTGACAACCTCTTTACCGAGGACGACGGGAAGGTGGAGGTCCCGCTCATGATCCCGGCCCGGTCAAAGCTGAACATGAAGGTCTTCTCGGTCCCGTCTTCAATGAAGATCGGGAAGAAGTGCCGGCTGCACGGTAACATCCGGGCCGGTTCGATCGATGTCCTTGAAGATACCGTGATCTTCGGCAGCCTGCGGGCACGGAGCACGATCCGCGTCGCCGGCGGGGTGACCGTGCACGGGAACGTCGAAGGCAGCGGCAAGGTGTTCGTGAAAAAAGGCGCTCATATCCTCGGCGACGTGATCGCAAAGGAGCTCTTCCTGCACGAAGAGGCAAGGATTGACGGGACCATCGAGGCCCCGCACGGGATGCACATCGAGCGGGGGGAGTAAGCCTTGAAGGCCGCAGAAATCCTCGAAGTGGACACCCTCGCGTTTATCGAACCCTCGTTTGCCGCTCTTACCGACCCGCTGTACACGGATATGCTTGCCGCAGATAACGGGGACGAGGGCAGGATGCTCGTGGACGAACACGACGACCCGATCGCGATCGCGTTCCACGAGAAGGCCGGCTGGATCGCAGGCTCGTTTCTCTGCCGGCACCCGAGCGTCGACCTGATCGATGCCTTCGAGCAGGTGAACGGCGAGATCTACCAGGAGGACCGGGCCGTCTGGGCGGCGGCAGTCCGGGAATATTTCTCCCTGTTGCTTGCCCATGAGGTGCCGTCTGCCATGGAGGACTTAAACCCGGTCCGGAAGGGTATCATCGCGGACGTGATCGCCGGGGTCTGGGGAAAGGGGAACGGTGAGACCTGCATCGACTGCGGCTGCGGATCGGGTGTCGGCTCGCTCGTACTCCGCGAGCTCGGATATACCCCGCTCTCGTACGACAACGACCCGGCGCTCCTCTCCCTTGGCATCGAGAAGGGCCGGCTGCTCCCGGAGGAGACGATGTGCCTCGACGCGACGCAGGTCGCCGCATATACCGAACCGGTGCCTAAAGCTATCGGGATCATGATGGGCGAGATTAACACGTTTTCCGCCGACATGTGGCACCAGATCGCGGCCGGGCTTTTTTCTGTGAGCCGCGAGACGCTCGTCACGGTAGGCACGGAGCCCGAGACGCACTTGATCCGGGAATGGGGAGAAGATGCGGGGCGGACGGTCGACGTGCGCGAGAGTCCCGGCGACGCGTTTTACGACCACTGGGTCTGTGTGGCGCGGCCTGCGGAAAAATAGATTTTTGTTTTTTTAGAGGCAGCGGATTTTTAAAAATCCGGTTATCTGGCAAAAACAGGTTTACGGGGATGTCGCATCCTCATTTGAGAGTTACTTCGGATATTTTTCCAGCAGACTTTTGATCTGACCTTTCAAGGGAGGCAGTTCTTCGCGGATGCTTGTCCAGAGCAGATGCCAGTCAATACGGAAATACCGGTGAGTAACAATATCCCGCACACCGGCAATACCTTTCCAGTCCACTTCAGGATGCGTAGTAACCAGGTTCTCCGGAATGTGTTTGGAGGCTTCTCCAATGATCTGGATATTGCGGACGATGGCATCCTTGGTACGTTCATCCTCCATAAGTTGATCAAAGGTCATATCCCGGGTATACTTCTCAATTTTTTCAATGGATTCGAAGATATCAAAAAGAAGAAGAGAGACCGGGCGTTTTTCAGACATAGATAACCTCCCGCATCACATCATCGCGGATAAGCGGGTGCAGGCCATCGGGAGTAACCAGATCGACTTTCATCCCGAGGCGTTCTGCAAGCAGGTCCTTAAGGTGGACAAAGGCCAGCATCCCAATGGGACGTTCGAACTCTATCATCAGATCGAGATCGCTCTTTTGTGTCTGGCAACCCTGCGAGTACGAACCAAAGATACCGATCCTGCTCACATGATACTGGTCATGGAGTTCCTGGCGCATCTCGTCAAGCTGCCGGATGATCCCACGCGTGGTATGCATATTCCTGAATTGTCTATTGGAAGTACGGGTATATGAGGGATGTGTAAAACAAGAATCCCAAAAAAATCCCTGGGTTATCTGGATCCCGCAAGCCCGGGGATCAGCCGCCGGGTGATCCTCCAGAACACCCATGTCCCGGCGGCTCCGGCAATAAGGCACAACACCGCCCGGAAACGGTATTCGATCTCCATCTTACCGGTGACGACAAAGAGGAGGAGACTGAGGGCAAGCATGACGGTAAAAAGGGCAACAATAATGATGCAGGTCTCGGCAAGCGTCCTCTCCTGCGGGGGAAGATACCCGCAGAAATGGCAGCGTGTACTCCCTTCGGGCAGCCGGGTTCCACAGTTCGGGCAGATCATATTTCGTATCTCGTTTCACCGTATAATCAGTTAAAACCGTAGGATTGCGGCGACTGGTATCTCCCGTGCCCCTTTTTGCCGCCCCCGCGCTGCTGTTTTTGTGACTTTGAAGAGGTCTCCTTCTCCATCCCCTCGCTCTCCAGCTCCGCGATGATATCGAGCGGCTCGTCCATCTTCTGGCTGAGCCGTACAATCTCAAGCAGACGCTCGATGCCGATGAAATGCTCGGACATCACGCGGGCAAGGGGAATGAGTTCAATCTTTGATCCCTTCTTCTGCACGAGCCGGTGGGCGACGAGTTCCGGCAGTACCGGTTCCATGCTGCCCACCATCTTTGCCGTGAGTAAAGAGACGCTCGTCTCGGTCGGGACCGAACCGGAAACTCACCTGATCCGGGAATGGGGAGAAGAGGCGGGGCGAAACGTCGAGGTACGCGAGAGTCCCGGCGACGCGTTTTACGACCACTGGGTCTGTGTGGCGCGGGCAGACGGGAAAGAATAGGCAAAAAGAATCCCGGTGCCCTCATCCGACAGATTGCAGAATCCAGCATCCCGGTATCATCAGCGTATGGGAGCATATCGTGTCATCCTTGAAATTGATGACACGGGATTATTGATTTTCATTCTCAAAGGAGGGACGAGAAAGAAAGGATATAATCCCGGTGATCTCTCCTTGCCCTCAAATCAGGCCGTATTTATTTGACTCCCACACTCTTTGCTATTGAGAAACGCCAGCAGAAATGCAATGGCACGGTCTGCCTTCAATGCAGAGGACTTGATGAACGAACCTGATCGGGAAACCCCAGTTTTTCATGCAACCATTGCAGCCGTTCCTCCAGTTTCTTTAAGGGGATTTGGTCTGAACACTGGCGGTCCTTGAGCCGTTTTTTGAGGTTGTTCGTGACGCTGGTGAGCCGGAGGAGACGGATATATTCGGTCAGAAATTCCGGATCCTGTCCCTCGTTCTTAACCCGGTCAATTTCCCGGCCTAAGTCCCGGTCATTCTCAATGATGCGATGGAAGGATTCACAAATCATTTTAAAATCAACAGGCTTTACGATAAAATCCTCAATGAGGCCGCCGTACTGTACGAGGTCTTCGGCAGTCGGCGTTTTTCCCGTGATAATTATTACCGGAATCTGGCTGGAGGGCGGGTACTGCCGGATCGCAAGGAGCGTCTCCCAGCCATCCATGGGTTCCATCATCAAATCCAACAGGATGAGGTCGGGTTTTTGTGTCTTTAACCACAAAAGACACTCCCTTCCTCCGGTGACCGCGTGGGACTTGTATCCATTCATCTCCAGGTACACGGTGAAAATTTCCCGTATCGCGGGTTCATCATCCACTACGAGGACGGTATCCATCAGCTGCATCTCCCGCCATTCTCCTGGGATATTGAATCTGGCACATCATCGGGATTATCCAGGTAGTGCCGGAGAAGGAACCTCTTGACTTTTCTGGACTCCACCCAGCCGCGATCCAGACGGCTGACAAGGCCGTCAATCTGCATAATCTGGCCCATAATACGCTCCCGGTACTGGTGGCAGTCGAGGTTCACATATCCCATGATTGCCTGGAGCGGGTTTCTGATCTGGTCGTTTAATGTCTGGAACTGCTCCATGTTCTTCTCGATCTGGGTTATTCCCTCTGTTTTCAGTGCCTCCTCGAATCTTTTATGGTCGGTGATATCATGATACTGGACAAATATCCGGGAGCTCTGCTCATCAGACCCGGAAATCAGGATAAGGGAGACCTCAAACCACTCATTCTGGTTCTTCTCTTCGAAACGGACAGGTCGGCCGGAACAGAGAATTTCACTGATCCGCGATTCCAGTGGGGTAAACATCCCGTCCCGGTTAAACCGGACAGTTGAATCCCCATGTACCTGGGTATGATTGTACCCGAGCCGGCGAGCCATGGCATCGTTCAGGGCTATGATCTGCCGGTTATGATCCAGGAGCATGACTGCGTCGGGGATGGCGTTTGCAAGGATCCGGATCGTGCGTTCGTTTTCTTTTGCCTGCTCCTCCAGTTCGTGGTTGTAGAGAGCGATCTCCAGGGCGGTCTGGATCTGCCGCTCGTTGAACGGTTTTAAGATGTAGCCTGAAGGAGTGGTTTTTTTCGCCCGGTCAATAATTGCCTGCGTGGCAAATGCGGTGACATAGATGATCGGGATGCTCCATCGCGAGTGGATCTCTCCCCCGGCGGTGATCCCGTCCATCGCACCCGACAGGTTGATGTCCATGAGGACAAGGTCCGGGTGGTGTTCCCCGGCAAGGGCAATTGCCTTCTCCCCCGTCTTTGCGATGCCGGAGACCTCATACCCGAATCCCCGCAGCATCTCTTTTAAGTCTTCGGCAACCAGTGCTTCATCCTCGACAATAATGATCCTGATCTTTTCTGTCATACTTCACTCACCCCTGATTTTTTGAATTCTGCATCCCTTGATACCGTAATGATAAAACCCGTTCCCTTCCCGCTGGTCTCATAGCTCAATACACCATCAATCTGTTGTACAAGGGTGCGGACAAGCGTGAACCCGGTCGTGCCGGATTCAGCCGGGTCGAGCCCCTCCGGAAGCCCCGAACCGTTGTCGTTTACGGTAAGGATAATCTGTCCGTGTTCGTCTTCTGATCCGGTGATAGTCACCATCCCACTCCTGCCATCCGGAAATGCGTTCTGGAATGCATTGATCACCAGTTCGCTTATGATGAGGGCGAGTGGCAGGGCTAGGTCGACTCCCATTTCCGTGATATCAATCCGGATGTCGCTCTGGATGTGGTGTTCTCTGGTTTCATAGGCAGAACGAATGGAACCGACAATGGAGCTGATTATATTCCGGAGGTTCACCCGGCTTATATCCTCGGAGTGGTAGATCATGTCAAACGTCGAGGCAATTGCATTGAGCCGGTTCTGCGTGTCGAAGAGTGCATCCCGTACCCGGGTATTGTTTTCACGCCGGCTTTGTATTTTCATCATACTTACGGCTAACTGGAGGGTATTCCTCACCCGGTGGTGAATCTCACGCAGGAGAATCTCTTTTTCCCGGAGCAGGAGGTGGAGCTGTTCATTAGCCTGTTTTAGTGCGGTGATGTCGCGGATGGATTCGATTGCTCCCATAAGATTCCCATCCGCGTCATAGAGAGGGGTTGCCGCAAACCAGAGGTGTGCTCCCTTGCCCTTATTGAAGTGGGGGATAAAAATCTCGGAGAACCGGGTGCTGCCTTCCTTTTTCATGACCAGGTATTTTGCAGTAACTGTCGGGTCATCGTGAAGGACGAGGTCGATGGTGATCGGACGCCGTTCGTGGTATAACGGGAGTGCATATTCATAATTCCCTTTCCCGATCATCTGTTCTGCAGGAACCCCCGTCATTTCCACCATTGCATGGTTCCATGCAATAACCTCCCCGTTTTTGTCAATGACGAACGTTGCATCCGGCAGGAAACTGATAATATCCTTCATTATGCGTTCGGATTTCTTCAGCGCTTCTTCTGCCTCTTTACGCTCCGTGATGTCCCGGAAAATTCCTTCAACCCCTTCAAGTTCACCGGAAGAATCAAAATAATAATGACTGCTCGTGGATACGGTTACCACAGACCCATCTTTTCGTCTGAGATCCACCTCAAAGTCTTCCACAAACCCATATTTTTCCATCACATCGAGCAATTTTATCCGGTCATCCGGGTTTGCATAAATTTTTTCAGCAATGTTCAATCCCAGCAATTCATCAATAGAGATAACGCCCAGCAACTTTGCTCCGGAGGGGCTTATCATAATGAGGTTCCCGTCACGGTCTGAACGATAAAAGGCATCCTGGATATTATCCAGGATACTGCGGTATTTTATCTCGCTTTCACGAAGATCATGCTCCGCCCGTTTACGCTCGGTGATGTCCCGGACATGGGCAAGTACCAGTTCCTGACCATGGTGATTGAAGGCGTGCGCACTGACCTCGACAGGGATCCTTTCACGATCCCTGGTAACATGAACCCCTTCAAATGTCGCATGCCCTTTTTCCAGCAGGTTCTTCATATTCTCGCGTATCTTCTCCCAGGTCTCCTGCGCATCGATTTCCCTTAAGGACAAACCGAGGAATTCCTCACGGGTATACTTCAGTCTGCGGCATGCCGTTTCGTTTACTTCGACAAATTTTTCCGGCAGCCCGTCGGGTGAAATTGCTATGAGGAGAATTGCATCATTTGCGTTCTCAAACACTGCATGGAACTTCTCCTCGCTGGCTTTGAGGTTCTCTTCCACCCTTTTGCGTTCAGTGATGTCAGTATGCAAACCCACGAGTCCGATAGTATGACCCTTCGGGTTCCTGATGGCGTAGGCTCTCAGGAAGATGTCCAGGATTGTCCGGTCTTTCCTGAACATCTTCACTTCGCCCTGCCAGTTTCCTCCGCCCCTGATCGTGTCGAACACCCGTTTTCCGATCGCTTTGTCTACATACGCGGTTTCGGGAGGATTATTACCGATATCACCGAACAGGCGATTGAAGGCTTCATTCTGATAATAGTGTCTCCCTTCGGGGGTTGACATGCCGATGGCATCGGAGGAATGATCCACCAGGTCCTTGAATAAATGGAGCGCCTCCTCCACCTGTTTGCGCTCGGTGATGTCCCGGACCATGGACAGAACATGGGGTTTTCCCTTGAAATCAAAAAGATGAGCGCTGATCTCGACCGGGATTCTCTGCTGGTCTTTTGTCAGGTGGATCATTTCAAAAGTAGCATTGCCTGTAGCACGAAGTGCCCTCGTGTTCTGAGCCATCCTGTTGAGGGTTTCCGGCGCCACGATATCCTTTGGGGATTTGCTGAGAAGCTCCTCGCGGGAATACTTCAGTCTGCGGCATGCTGCATCGTTTACCTCGATATAGGTGCCGGGCATCCCGGACGCATCGAACCCGTGAAGGGTGATCATGTCATTGGCATTATTGAAAAGTGTCCGTAATTTTTCCTCGCTCTCCCGGAGTGCATCTTCCGCCCGTTTGCGCTCGGTGATGTCCCGTGAAATACAGACGGTCCCGATACTATCCCCCTTTGCGTCTCTTATCACCGAACCGGAAAAACTGATGGGGATTGCGATCCCCTCCTTTGAACGGTACGAGGTTTCTAGATCCGTGACCGGCCCGCTGACAGTGATTCCGGACAGGATTGCTTCAGTGCCGGCGGGATCGGAAAAAATGGCGGAAAACGGCAGGCCGATGAGTTCCTCTTTCCTGTACCGGAGGATCTTCAGGGTTGCATCATTTACCGAAATGATCGTGTGACTGTTATCGAGCAGGATCAACGAGTCGGTCATGGTGGAGACAATGTTATCTGCCGCCATTGCAGGACTCACGACAAAAAGTTCGTATTTCCAGATCGCATACCCAATCAGAGCGAAAAAGAACAGGATAGAAATTGTCTCCGTTGTCGGGAGATTGATCTGAAAGAAAGGAAACACTATTTCGCTTACGAATGTGACGATTACGACAACACTAAAACCGATCATGATACATTTTATCTGCTTCTTCTCCTGAACCTCGGGTGTCCGGAAATAATGTCGGGTGATGAGGAGCAAAGACACCCCGAATAATCCAAACATCCATGCCAACTCGACAAGAAAGGGAAGAGGATGTGGTGAATAGCCGTATGTGTAGCCCCAGTATTTCAGTACTGGCGTGGTGGTGATCAGGTCTGTTGTCAGTTCAATGATGCTGAACAGTGCAGCAGGGGCATAGATGAGGACCGGGATCCACCGGCTCCTGCGGAGCAGGCCGGATTTTGTAAAGACGAGGGTAAAATGGAAAAAAACTGCGGGGAGAAAAGTCCAGAGTGCGGTCAGCTTCAGCCACAGGTATGCGGAGGAGATGCTGTCCGCGTCGTGAAGCATGGATTCTATGAATGAAAAGTAAAAGGCCAGTATGCAGAGAAACAAAAAGACCCGGTTGATCGGACTTTTCCGGTTCTGTGAGTAGACAAAGATCCCCACGGATAAGATAAAGATTGACGAGATGAGGATGAGGATGGCAAAAAGGTGCATAAATGATCGTCCGTTTCGTTTTTCAAGCTGTTTCCTTATTGCTATCCCGCATCAGGGGAGGGTACTTCCGTGCCGGCATGATGTTTCTGCACGCTCCCCCCCAATCGTCTCCATCCCTTGCATAAAACCCCTAACATGCCAAAAGACCGCTGCCGCTGCCAGAAAGATCCAGCGGATCTCACCGGCACGTTTCAATTTCCCATTCCCTGTAACAGTCCCGGTCATTTCACAGCTCCTCCAGTTGGTTTCTGTTCTGCCGGTTTCGGGATCGTAAACGTAAATTTCGTGCCTCCCGTGCAGTCAATCGCCACGGTGCCATCGAGCTGGCCGGCGAGCGTGCTTACGAGCCGGAGCCCGAGCGATGTCTTGTTCTCCAGCGTGATACCCTCAGGTATTCCTGTACCATTGTCTGCGACAATAAAGGTCAGGACCTGGGGATCTTCGGCAGCCGTGATGGAAATATTCCCGTCTTTTTTGTCCCTGAATGCATACTTCAGGCTGTTGGTGATGAGTTCGTTGCTGATGAGCCCAAGGGGAATAGCGGTATTGATATCCACATAGATGTCCCGGATGGTAAGATCGAACCGGATGCCTTTGTTTCCCGCATCGTACATCTGGAAGATCCCCCTCCCCAGTGCAACCATGTAGTTCCTTAAGTCGATATGGGAGAGGTCTTTACCCCGGTATAAGTGTTCGTGGACGAGCGCCATCGCCTGCACCCGGTTCTGGCTGTCTTTTAAGATTTCAATGGACCGGGGGTCATCGATCTTCCGGATCTGCAGGTTGAGGATACTGGTGATGATCTGGAGGTTGTTTTTGACCCGGTGGTGGATCTCGCGGAGCAGCGTCTCCTTCTCGGCAAGCGATGTTTTGATCTGCTCTGCCAGTTTTTTCCGCTCGGTGATATCCCGGATGTTGCACTGGATGACCTTCTTGTCATTCACCATGTAGACGTTACTGACGAACTCCACGGCTATCCGCCGCCCATCGGCAGTTTCAAGTGGCAGATCTTCGTACCGGATATATTCCTTTCGTTGCAACTCATCGAAGTTGTCTTTGCTGGCAACGATATCCTTGAAAAGCCCGATCTCCCAGAGTTTCTTTCCCAGGAACTGTTCGTGCGAGAATCCCAGCAGGTTAATTAAAAATTGATTTACACCGACAATCTGGCCGGTGTCGGCATCGAGGATGAGAATCCCATCCTGTGCCGTCTCAAAGAGCCGACGGTACCGGGTCTCTGAAGCATGCAGCAGCTTATCCTCCGCAAGTTTGCGCTCGGTATTGTCCCGAATGTTGCACTGGATGACCTTCTTATTGTTTACCGTGTAGACATTACTGGAGAATTCCATGTTGATATGTCGCCCATCAGATGTTTCGAGCGGCAGATCTTCGTACCGGATATATTCCTTCCGTTGCAACTCATCGAAGTCGTCTTTGTTGGTAACGATATCCTTGAAAAGCCCGATCTCCCAAAGTCTCTTTCCCAGAAACTGTTCGTGCGAGAATCCCAGCATGTCGATCAAAAATGGATTTGCATCAATGATTTGCCCGGTCCCGGCATCGATGATAAGGATGCCTTCCTTTGCGGTCTCAAAAAGACGCCGGTAACACATCTCTGAATTTTTCAAACCCTCTTCCACCAGTCGGATCTCGGTAACAAGATGCTGGCGGTCAAGGACCGTTTTTATCTTTTCGAGCAGTCCGTCCAGATCAATGGGTTTTATGATATAACCCGATGCGCCTGCGGTAAGTGACTGAACCGCATTTTCCACCGATGCAAAGCCGGTGATCATGATAACTGACATGTCCGGATTTGTTTGTTTGAGCGGTGCAAGCAACTGGTTACCGGTGATATCAGGGAGTTTCACGTCAAGCAGGGTCAGACTGATGAGCCTGCCCTGTGCTGCCGCGAGTGCTTCTTTACCGGTTGCCGCAGATTCCACGATATAACCTTTCTTTTTGAGAATAAGGGTCAGGCTTTTGCGTACCCCATCATCATCGTCTACGACCAGAATGCAGTTTTTTTCGCTCATGGTGCATCCGGTTCAGCAGGTGTATTGTGTTTCCTCTGCTCAATGTCATTGACAATTTTTAAGAGGGACTCCATATCGAACGGCTTATAGAGCACTGAATATGCGGATTCTTTCATCGCTGCGTCGGTCAGTGAAGCCATCTCATTCCGGTAGGCAGTAATCATTACGGCAATCACCCCGGGATGGATCTTTTTAAGGGCAAGATACGTCTGGAGGCCATTGATCGTGGGCAGTTTCATATCGATAAAAATAATGTCGTGCAATTTTTCCTGTGCCATTTTCAGGGCCTGTTCACCGGTCGATGCGATGCCGATGCGATGACCTTTGTTTTCCAGGATAACCCGCAACGATGAGGTTGTGCCAGAGTCATCATCCACTACCATGATGAGCATCCCCTCGTTTTTCCGTTTAACCTCCTCAATTGCTGCAAGGGTTTTCTCAATATCCAGAGGTTTGTAGATGATCCCATACGCACCCTCACGCAACGCTTTCTGGATCAGGTCTTCTACCGAATAGGCAGTCATCATCATGACCACCGCATCCGGCCGTATCTCCCGGATCTTTTCAAAGGTTTCGACACCATCCATCACCGGCATTTTAATATCCATGAAGATGATGTCAAATGGCTGGGCCCGTACTTTCCCGATTGCATCCAGGCCGCTCAGGGACACTGCCACGTCATACCCCTTCCGTTTGAGTACCAGAGCCATGGTCTTATTCATGCTCTCATCGTCATCAACGATCAGGATACGTGCCGGTTTTGTCATTTCAATCAGCCTTCCTTCCGCTGAACGGCAGGTTCACGGTAAACGTGGTCCCCTTTCCTTCCTCGCTCCGGACATCAAGGTGCCCCCCGTGTGCCTCGACAATGGTTTTGGTGACCACCAGACCCAGTCCGATCCCTTTTATTTTTGTGGTAAACAACGGTTCGAAGAGTTTTTTCATATTCTCTGCTGAAATACCTGTACCGGTATCTGCAAACGCAATGGATACAACCTCAGGACCAGAGAGTTTCGAGGTAATGGTTAATTTCCCGCCCGTCGGCATTGCCTGGAATGCATTGCTGATGAGGTTATCGAACACCTGCAGGAGTTTATCGGGATCGGTCTGGATTTCCGGAAGTGTTTCATCGAGATTATTGATGACGGTCACATTCCCGGGGACCGGGTTACGTTTGAGAGATTCAGTGACCACCTTTTTGACCGATTCCTTTCTTAATGTCAGGGTTTTCGGTCGTGCGAAGTCAAGAAGGCTGCTGATGATATTCTCTGACCGGGCAACCTCTTTATTGATGAGTTCGACCATCTCCTTGACATCCGGGTCTGGATTTTCCAGTGCCATATCAAGGAAATACGCAGCGTTCTTGATCGCACCCAGCGGGTTTCTTAATTCATGGCCGACTCCGCCGGCAAGTTTTCCCAGTATCGCCAGTTTCTCTTTTTTAACCAGCTGGTCTTGTGCCTCCCGCAGCTCGCGGGTACGCTCACTGACCGTCTCTTCAAGTTTCTCTAAATATTTTTTCAGTGACTCTTCGGCGTTTTTCTGTCGTGTGATGTCAATAATATTGGTGATAAAGTAAAGCGGTGCGCCTTGATCATTCCTCAACAGGGTAGTGCTGACATCTGTCCAGACAATTTTCCCGCTTTTGTGGATGTAGCGTTTCTCCATCGCATAACTGGTCCGCTCATTTGCAAGCAGACAACGGATACTTTCCCTGCTGACAGCGAGATCCTCCGGAAGGGTGATCCGTGCAAAATCAAGCTGTTGCATCTCCTCTATTGTGTACCCGAGCATGTTAGCGAATGCCTGATTAATCTTCAGCAGTCTGCCATCCGGCGCAGTGAGCGATTTTCCGACAGCGGCGCGTTCAAAGATAACCCGGAAACGCTCCTCACTTTCGCGCAACTCCAACTGGCCATTTTCCAGTTGCTCGTAATTCTGGCGGAGTTCCTCTTCGGTGGCGGTTATCTCCTCATATGCTGCTTCAAGATCCGAATTTTTCTTATTGAGCGCCTCTTCGGCTTCTTTTTGTTTGGAGATGTCGTGGAAGATCCCAAGAATTCCGGAGATTATCCCTGCATCATTACGGATGGGGGTTTTTATGGTAGAGATCCAGATTTCTTTTCCATCAAAAGGATATTTTTCTTCAAGCATTTTGATCTTACCGGAATCCATCACGGCCTGATCGTCTGCCCGGTATTTTTCTGCAAGATCATGGGGATAAAAATCAAAATCGGTCTTCCCGGTAATCGCGTCGGGAGTTATGCCGAGATCACGAGCGTAGTGATCATTGCAGGATACATAGGTGAGGGTGGTGTCCTTGATAAAAATCTTTTCGGGGATGTTCTCAACAAGGGCTCGGTACTTCTGCTCGTTTGCGAGGTGTACGTTCTCCCTCTTTTTGCGTTCAGTGATATCAACACCCTGCGCGATGGTTGCAGTAATATTCCCGTGATAATCCAGAACATTTGCCGAATTCCACAAGACTATTTTTTTGCTGCCATCGGTAGTAAGGATGGGTATCTCGACCGTTTCCCATCGTTCACCGGTAAGTGTCTTCTGGATTAACGCCATCGAGGCCTCGCGGCTTTCATCAGGAAAGAGGATGTCCAGCGTTTTTCCCAGCACCTCGTCCTGGCTTCTGCCCGTCAGGAGTTCGAATGCATGGTTGAACCGGGTTATGCGGAATCCGGTATCCCATGTGATGATCGGGACATTTGCATAATCGAACAGGTTCTGGAAATATCCCGCGGTCTCGCGGAGGGCTTCTTCCGCCCGCTTTCGATCGGTGATGTCACTGCTCATATCTTTCGGGATACTCGTACTCGGTTTCATTTTTCACCTGCAAATTCCTCTGATATCCGATCCTCCAGGTTCTTTGTCGGTTTTTCTGGGATCTTTGTCACAATTTTTACGAGAGGATCTTCCCGGCTATCGATATTCAGGAACGGCATCTGGTACCTGGAAACAATGGCCGGAATTCCCTTGGATTTTATCGGGTTGTGTGTGACCGGAGCAGATGGCACGGGGCTCACGGCAAATCCTTTTGTCTGCCCAGGGCACAAATTGCCAATATCGGGGAGAGCGGATGCCTCAACGGCATAGAGAACAGATAACGTACAGACCAGCTTCAGGAATCCTTTGTTTCATGAAGAATGTTTGCTATATGTAATAAATACTTCGTCGAAATATAAAAAAAGAAAGATTACCTGTTGCAGTGGAGATGGCTACTTAAAATTGTGGGTACAGCCGTTTTAATTTGATCCGTGCATTTTCCAAAGTAACTGCCAGTCAACCGGTTTCTGGTTATGATTTCCGGAGATTTCCCACTTTTTTGTTTCCTGCATGCATATTCCTGAATTGTTTGTTTGCCGTTGGGATATGTGGGGGATAGGGAGAAGCAGGAATATGTGAATCTCATAGAGTTTCCCTGTCCGCCATTTGCCTCTGGACTCCATCAGCAACCCGATCCAATCCGGGCTCAATTTGAGCCTCGATTGCCCTTTGATCACCCCAAAAGAAGCCCGTATCGGGCCCCGTTTCTAAATACCCTCAAATAAGCCGTATTTTGCCAATCGGACGAAATATAACGTTCACGTATTGCGATTTTAAGGCCCGATCTCCAGCCTATATGGGTTTTGCTTGATGCTGGAAATAATGGCCATTACAGGGCCGCTATGGCATGGTTAAAGGCGTTATATGGGGCTCAATTTGGGCTTTTTTTGGCAAACAGAGCACATAAAGAGCCGAAATTCCGGCTCGATCGAAACAGATGGTTTTACGAGCCCGTATTTGTCATTAAAGGGAGATTTCTGGGGGGGCTGCCCGGGGGATTAAAAATTCCCAACCGTCAACATATCAAACCCGGGCCCAAGCCGGGAGATGCTGTGCTCCATCACCGTCTCCCGTGCCCCTTTTTGCCGCCCCCGTGCTGCTGCTTTTGAGATTTTGAAGAGGTCTCCTTCTCCATCCCCTCGCTCTCCAGATCCGCGATGATATCGAGCGGCTCGTCCATCTTCTGGCTGAGCCGTATAATCTCAAGCAGACGCTCGATGCCGATGAAATGCTCGGACATCACGCGGGCAAGGGGAGTGAGTTCAATCTTTGATCCCTTCTTCTGCACGAGCCGGTGGGCGACGAGCTCCGGCAGCACCGGTTCCATGCTCCCCACCATCGTTGCGTTAATCCGGGCAAGGTCTGCCTCGTCGCCCCCGCAGGCGACCGCATTTGCCACGTACTCCTCCGAACTCTGTTCGAGGTCGTGGACAGGAGCGACCTCCTCCATCTGGCCCTTGAGGAGTTTTAACGCAATCTCCTCTTCCGTCCCCGGCTGCTCACGCGAGTAACTCCCGCCAGGCTCGGCAAGGAGCACTACGCGGCCGAGGTCATGGAAGTCCGGCCGCCCGGCCCGGCCTGCCATCTGGTTGAACTCCTGCACGGAGAGCCAGTCCCGGCCCATCGCAAGAGCATCGAAGATCACCTGCGATGCCGGGAAATCGACCCCGGCCCCGAGCGCCGCCGTCGTTACGACCGCCATCAGTTTGCCGTCAAGGAACTTCGTCTCGACCTCGCGGCGTTCCTGGCTTGAGAGTCCCGCATGGTAAGCCGCCGCCCGCATCCCGAGCGCATCGGCAATCGTGTGACACCGGGCCCGGGCGTTCGTGAAGATGATCGTCTGGCCCCGGAACCCCTTTGACGAGGTGTTCTTGTACTCCTCGGTCGTCAGTTTTTTTATCGTCGGGATCTTCTGCTTGCGCTCTGTAAAGAGCAGGAACCGTTCGAGTGCGACCGGCCGGTCGTCATACCGGACGAGCTGGCAGTTGAGTTTCTTTGCGAGCGTCTTTGGCGAGCCGATCGTTGCGGAGAGGTACAGGAACTGTGCCTGCGGGGCGAGGTACTTGAGCCGTGCGACAAGCCCGTCGAGCCGGTGGCCCCGTTCCGGGTCTTCGAGCATCTGCACCTCATCGATGACGACCGTCGCGATGTTCTGCATCCGCTGGCCGCACCGGATCATGTTGTCCACCCCTTCGTAGGTACCGACAACGATCGGCGCCTGCGGGTTCCGGTCCCCTACCTTCCGGGTCTCGGGGAGGTTGAGACGCGAGACACCGGTCAAAAGGCCGGTCTTTGCAAAAGCGCTGTACCGGTCGGTGAACCGCTCGTACTTCTGGTTCGCGAGCGCGACGAGCGGTACCAGAAACAGCATCCGGCCCCGGCCCGCAAGGTAATTTTTTATCCCGGCCATCTCGCCGATGAACGTCTTGCCACTCGCGGTTGCGGCGACAACGAGGAGGTCCTTACCAAACAACAGGCCGGCATCCACCGCAAGCTGCTGGGCCGGCATGAGGGACTCGATCCTTGAAGCGACAACAAATTCGTGCGGGAGTGGCAGCTCATCCAGTTTTGCCGTCGCGAGGACCGGGTGCGCCTCGATCCGGTCGAAGAGGGCCGACTTCATCGAGAGTTTTTCCGGTTGGACAAGCGCGAGCACCCGGTCAAGGTTCCGGGTCGCCATGAGCAGTTCCTCGAAATGCCGGAGCGTCTCCTTTCCCATGTGCCCGATTGGCGCCAGTTCGCGCCGGAGCTCCCGGAGCCCGCACTCAATGCAGATCTTCTCGCTCTTCCCGAAGATCACGAAGTTGTCATTCGTGAGCGGCGTGTACCGGTCATCAAGCAGGCAGATCCGGCAGACATCCACGGCACCGGTGCGGACCTGGAAGGCGTGCAGGAACTCTTCAAAGAGCGGGTCCGGCTTGACCATCCGAACATCGCCCTCGCGGAGCTGGCCGATCAGGTCTTTTGACGGCGTGGCCCGGTACTCCTTACGGGAACCCCAGCGGAGCCGGTACTTGACCGGGCGGGGCCCTTTCGGGGTATCGGTCATCTCGACAATACCGATGCCCTTGATATGTTTCCCGTCGTAAAAGAGGAGCTTGTAACTGCCTTTGACCGGCTGGACAATGATCTTCATGGGGCAATCAGATCGACGATAACGTACGAGAGTCCGACACCTTCAAGCCTTTTTAAGAAATCCGTGAACTCTTCGTCAACGATCACGATCACGCAGTCAATCCCATGGAACGAGGCCTCGATCACGCCTTCCCGGGCCCCGAAGAAGAGGTCGGGCTTGTGACCGGCGGCTTTGAGCGCAATATATGCCTCAAGCCCGACTGCCGCCACCATCCCTGCCGGGTGGACGAGGTCCTTTAACTTGTCCATCTGGACCCGGCGCGAGCCCCCATGCTGGATCCGGGGCACCTTGCCGATGGTGATGGTCCCTTCCCGGTGCTCGATAATTCCGTTTAACCGGGCCACGCCCACGTCCTCGTCTTTTTTTGCGTCGGCAACGACAGTGCCGGTTGCCTGCTGCTGCTTTTTTGCGGCGTATAAAAAGCCGGATTTCATGTAGACCCCGACTTCATCACCGGCGCTGAGATTTTCGGCGGCAATTGCCGTCCAGACCGAGACCTGTTGGATGATGTCGCGCCGGATGTGCCGGGCATAGGACTCCAAAGACTCGGCGTTTGCGAGTACCCACTCGATGCCGGTCTTTGTCACTTCGTAGTTGCCGCGCCCGCTCGCAGAGACCATGCCCTCATCGACGAGCTCGCGGATGTACTCGGAGATTGCCTGCGGTGTGACGCCGAGTTTGTTTGCTATCTCCTGCTGGCGCACCGCCGGCTGGTGCTCGGCAACCTCGACAAGAATCTGTAAGCGTGATACTTCGCGCTTGCTGCGCAGGATCGAATAGAGAGGATCCTTAACGTCCGGTGTCAAGCAGCACCAGCCCCTGTCCCTTCACATCAAGCGCAGGTATCCGTTTTGCAAGTCCCTTGATGAACACCGGACTGACACCGAATTTCCGGGAGAGATCGCTGATGGACGTGTTGCCGTTTCCCATTTCTGCTTCTATCTGGCCGACAATTTCACGGAGGTTCTCATCGTTTGAGAGCGAGATGTACAGGATGTCCGTGAGATCCTGCAGGCTGCACTGAAAATTTGCACGGAACTTGTTGTACGTCCCCCGGAACTCCCGTTGCGGTTTTGCTCCGGGCTTTGGCATCCTCCATTGCTCTTCGACAAGATTGCCTTTCTTTAAGACCTGAAGACAGAGCGGAACAGACTCATCGTTTACCTGCGCCTGGAGTTCTTCCTCGGTCATCCACGATTTGCTCAGCAGTTCATACACCTTCTTGAACGCAGGACTGTTGAACGTCATGAGGAGCGGAACAAGTTCTACGGGATCGTTGACAATTCGGATGTGACCCGGCACAGTAAAAACCCTATAATTATATCGCGGGTTAAATCAATAAATTTATGCGGTATAAACCATGCAAAAGAGGGGAAAAATTTCGGTTCGCGGCATCGTCCAGGGTGTCGGGTTCCGCCCTTTTGTATATGCCCGCGCCTGTGAGTGCGGGATCGCGGGATCGGTAAAGAACCTCGGGAGTGAAGTGGAGATCTTCGCCCGGGGGGAGCAGTTCGACACTTTTCTTGCAGCGGTCTCCCGGGGCCCGCCGATGTCCCGGATCGATTCAGTTGATGTGACTTTTACAGACGCGGAGATCCCGGACGGTTTTGTGATCCTCAAAAGCGGGACCGGCTCTTTTTCCGGCATGATCCCGCCCGATATTGCGATCTGCGACGACTGTATCGCGGATATTTTTTCCCGGGGCGGGAGATACGAGGGCTACTGGGCGACCTCCTGCGTGAACTGCGGGCCCCGGTACAGTATCATCAAAGAGATCCCGTACGACCGGGAGCGGACGAGCATGGACGCATTCCCGATGTGCGAAGCGTGCGCGGAGGAGTACGGCGATCCGCACTCCCGGCGCCACCACGCCCAGACGATCGCCTGCCAGGCCTGCGGCCCCGGGCTCCGGCTCATGGATACAACCGGCGCCGATGTCCCGTGCACCGACCCGGTCCGTGAGGCAGCGGCGCTGCTCGATGCCGGGAAGATCCTCGCGATCCGGGGGGTCGGCGGGTTCCATCTTGCTTGCGTTGAGGAGTCATCGGGAGAACTCAAATCGCGCCTCGGCCGGATCGAGCAGCCGTTCGCGGTGATGGTGCGCCCGGGAGTTATCGACCAGATTGCCCGGGTCTCAAACGCGGAACGCGAACTACTGGTAAGTCCCGTCCACCCGATCGTGGTGCTGGAGAAACACGATCACGCCTCGCATGCCACCATCAGCAACCTGCACACGATCGGCTGCATGCTGCCCTACACCGGGCTTCACCATCTCCTCTTCTCGCACCTGCAACACCCGCTCCTGATCATGACGAGTGCGAACATGCCCGGCTACCCGATGATCACCGATACGGACGTGGCGCTCGCAAAACTCGCACGGGACGCGGACTATTTCCTCGTCCACAACCGGACCATCACGAACCGGGTGGACGACTCGGTCGTGCGGGACGGCTATATCCTCCGGCTCTCCCGGGGGATCGCCCCGAAACGGACGGCGATCGATCTTGGGCCCCGCTGTATCCTCGGCGTCGGCCCGGAGCTCAACGCGAACGCGACGATCTACAAAGGAGGTTTTGCCGTCACCTCTCCCCACGTGGGAAATGTCCGGAACCCGGCGACACTCGAATATTTGCAGGAGACCGTCGCCAAGCTCTCGCGACTGCTCGGCGCACAGTACGATATTGTCGCCCACGACCTCCACCCCCAGTTCCTCTCCACCCGGTTTGCAAAGGAGATCGCGGCAGAGCGGGGACTCGAACTTGTCCCGGTCCAGCACCACCGGGCCCATATCGCGGCGACGACAACCGAACCCTGTATCGGGATCGCAATCGACGGCGTCGGGTACGGGGACGACGGCACGGTCTGGGGGGGCGAGGTCTTCGCCGGGCAGGTACCGGACCTTACCCGGGTCGCCCACCTCGAACCCGTGGCGATGCCGGGCGGCGACCTTGCGACGAGGTTCCCGGAGCGGATGCTGTACGGCATCCTGCCGGATGAGGAGTGCCTTGCACTGCTTGCCGGCCGCGGCTGGTCGGATGTCGAACTTGGCGTGATAAAAAAACAGGTCGCGACCAGTTTCAATGTCACGATGACGAGCAGCACCGGCCGGGTCCTTGACGCGGCCTCTGCCCTGCTCGGGATCTGCCGGGAGCGCACCTACGATGGCGAACCGGCGATGAAACTTGAAGCGGCGGCCGTGGGCGGGACACATGAGGTGTGGGAGCCGGTCTTTTCCACCATTGGCGGCTGCGAGTGTCTCTCGACCCGGGCGATCCTCAAAACCGCCCTCTCGCGGTATTCCCGCGCACCGGCCGGCGACAAAAACGCTGTCCGCGACATTGCGGCATCGATCCAGTTCAACCTCGCCAGAGGGATCGCCACTCTCGCCCTCCACGCGGCAGAAAAAGAGGGCATTTCCCGTGTCGCCTTAAGCGGGGGCGTTGTTGCGAACCGGGCGATCCGGGAGACCCTCCGTGCCGAAGTTGCCGGGGCCGGGCTCACCCTTGTCATCAACGATGCGTACCCGCCCGGTGACGGGTGCGTCTCCTTTGGCCAGTGCGTCTGGGCAGGAACGCTCCTTAAGGACCGGAAATAAACCCCGGCCCTGCAGGGCAGTCCTAAAAAACAAGCATTTTATCTTGACGGAAGTACAAAGATGAGATCAGGCAAGCGATGTATCCGCTCGATATAATTCAGGAACAGGAAAAGAGGCTCCAGAGCCTGGAAAAGGAGCTCGTCGAGCTCCGCCAGGGTCTCGCGGCGGTGCACGATTATTTCCTCGATATCAAGGCCGCGGCCGATGAGAAGAGTGTCAGTGCCGAACTCACCTTCGGGATTGTCCGGCCCCTTAAGGAAGACGATGCGGAGTTCGAAGGCATCTGGGATTTCCACCAGAAACTGCTTGTAACCGATCCTTCGGGTTCCATCCCGCTCGATATCATGTACGATACCTTCTCCCAGTTCTGCCGCAAAGAAGGCAAAAAGCCGGTGGACAAGGATGCATTCGAGTACCTGCTCCCGCAGATGGAAAATCCCCGACCGGTGATCTTCCGGGGAAAATGGCAGGGATGCAGGTTCCGGTAAACGGCAGCCGGACCTTTACGGGCATGGAGAAGATATGACACATGTCCGCATCACGGCTGAATCGGATATTCCCCTTGTCGGGTCGCTCTATTTTGGCATTATTGACCGGGGCACGAGCCTCTTACAGGTACGGCCGAGCTGCGGCTGCAACCTGAATTGTCCCTTCTGCTCGGTCGATGCCGGGCCGTGCTCGACAACCCGGGCCACCAGTTACGAGGTTGAACTGGACTATCTCCTCTCCGCCGTCGAAGAGATTGCGCCATTCAAGGGAACAGGCGTTGAGTGTCACATCGATTCCCCGGGCGAGCCGCTCATGTATTCCCGGATGCCCGAACTCGTCGCAGCGCTCAAAAGCATCGACGCGGTCTCGGTCGTCTCGCTCCAGACAAACGGCACGCTTCTTGACGAAAAAAAGATCGCGGCACTGGCGGACGCCGGGCTCGACCGGGTCAACCTCTCGCTGCACGCAATCGACCCGGCACTCGCCCGTACTCTCGCCGGAGTGGACTGGTACGATATCGACAAGGTTTGCGGCGCGGCAAAAGCGGTTGTGGCGAGTTCCATGGATCTCCTCATTGCGCCGGTCTTTATGCCGGGTATCAACGATGCCGAGATCCCGAAACTGATCGCGTTTGCACGGGAATGCGGGGCAGGAAAACGGTTCCCGCCGCTCGGCATCCAGAAGTTCGAGCGCTACCGGTACGGCCGGACACCAAAAGGGGTCAAAGTCCAGAGCTGGTGGCAGTTTTACAACCGGAGCATCAAGGAGTGGGAGAAAGCGTCCGGCCTGCACCTCCGGCTCGATCCGGGCCGGGACTTCGGCACCGTACGGCGTCCCTCGCTCCCGCAGGTGTTTGTCAAAGGCGAGAAGGCAACCGTCGAGATCCGGGCACCGGGCTGGATCCACGGGGAACAGCTCGGTGTTGCCCGGAACCGGGTGGTCTCGGTCTTTAGCTGCGATAAAGAGTCCGGGCAGGTCAGGGTAAAGATCGTCGCAGCGAAGAACAACATCTACGTAGGCGTGCCGGTATAGGACGGACGCCCCTTTTCTTTTTTACTGTGACCAGAATCCAGACGGGTCGTCACCCCCGGACCAGCCTGGTGCCGACACCTGTGAGAGGGTAAGGAGTGTCTTTTTTTTACGACAGGGGTATGTCGCAGCCCAGGCCGGAAAAATCCGGGGATGATCTCACGGAAATGCCTTTTTCCGCTTCCCAACATACTATACATCATTTTACTATATTAAACTGTTGTTCAGTTATTTGGCCATACGTTCAGATAACACACCAAAAGGTGAATATAGCGTGAACACCAAGTTCAGGTACATCCATGCCACGGATCAATCCCGAATACCGGAACGTTGCAAAAAAGAAGATCATCGCTGCCACCTTAGAGATCGCCCACGAGACCGGGTGGGACGCGGTAACGCTGGAGACGGTCGCCCGTAAAGTTGGCGTGACCAAGGGTGCCCTGTATACCTACTTCGAGAACTGTGATGCGCTCATGGAGGAGGCCGCCTTCGAGCTCATAAAGACCCTGAAATGTTCCTTAAAGACTGATAGTGCAGGTAACGAGGCAGATATCCATGAGGTGCTCAGCCAGATCGCGGATGCTATCTTCACCACCAAGGATCCGGTCGCACCGATCTTCATGCAGGCCCTTGCACGGGCTGCCCAGGACGCACCGTTCAGGGAGAGGATCGGGAAACGGTACGACGAGACATTAATCTCGCTCCATGAAGAGTTCCAGAAACGGCAGAAAGCCGGGCAGATCCCCGAAGAGGTCGATATAAAAACCGCAGTCAGGGCGATCTACGGGCTGACGCTCGGCCTCGCGTTCATCTACCATATGCTCGGGAAGGACCGGCGCGAGGCAAAGAAGGACTGGCTGGAATCGGCAGAACGGATCCTGTTAATAAGTCCCGGCACCGGCGACCGGTTATAACTTTTTTTCCCGATCCCTCAGGTCAGGTATTCCGGCGGCGCAGATCCGGGGAGGAATCCCCGGGCGGCACGCGGGAGGATTCCTGCAGGTCCGCATCCTGCAACGTGAAATACGCATCGATCGTTTCTGCAAGATGGTTTATAAGGTCCCGACCAGTTCGAGCGGGAACGGCTCCGTACCTGATATGGGGTTTGAGGGTACTGGCATTTTTTTCACCGTATGGGTAACGTATCTGTTCGTGCGTACCTGAAGACGTGTCCGAAAATAGGACGGCCGGGACTATATACCGGGACTTTTCGGAAAAGATTGCCGTTTTTACCAAACCCCCGCTACTCAAAAAAAACCAAAGTTATCCAAAATTATTATCAGATTGCCGGTAGTATTACACAACACAGATATGATCCTCAAAGTTGTCATAACACCGGATACGGAAGATGGAGGATATACGGTTAGCTGCCCGGCCCTTCCCGGCTGCCACTCCCAGGGGGAGACCCGGGAAGAGGCACTGGAGAATATTAAAGATGCCATCCAGGGGTGTATCGCGGTCCTTAACGATCGGGCAGGCCGGCAGCGTGGAAGCACGGTTGTCGATGTGACCGTGTAATTTTCAGGAACAAAAATTCTGACTTTCTTTTAAATAGTATTTTGTTTCACCCGGAGAGTGCAAATGGCAGTTCTTCCCATAATATCCGGTGAAAAAGCCATAAAGACATTCCATAAATTCGGTTTTGTTGCAAGCAGGCAGACTGGCAGCCATGTTATCATGGAAAAAGCCGACCTTGAAGTTACGCTTTCCATTCCCCTCCATGCGGAACTCAAACGGGGAACGTTAAGAAATCTCATCAAAGAGCCGGACTCACAGTCGATGAGTTCGTTGCGATGCTCTGATTGTATACTAAAACCAGACGCCGGATTCAGGAATTCATATAACCGGCATTCCCAAAGATACTAGCATCACAGGATTTTAAAAAAAGAAACAATCACGCAATTGAAGAATAAGAAAAAAAAGATTTAGCCGAACAGGGCACCGAGCCCTGCCATGCCACTCTCTTCTTCTGCCTTCTTGTCTTCTTCCTTGTGCTCTTCCTTTGCTGGTGCTGCGGCTGCTGCGGGTGCTGCGGCTGCAACGGCAACCGGTGCTGCGGCTGCCTTGCTGATGGCCTCTTCAATATTCACGCCATCAAGGGCTGCAATGAGTGCCTTGATACGGGATTCGTTCGCTGCTACACCTGCGGCGGTAAGTACTGCCTTGACGCCGTTCTCATCGACCTTCTTGCCTGCCTTGTGCAGGAGAAGTGCTGCATAGATATACTCCATCTCAATCACCTTTTATAAATTTTATTTTACCAGGGTCTTTATGACCTGGCTTTCTCTCTGGGCTTTACCAATAATCGCATCGACAACATCCTTCTCGTAGATTGCTGCCTCGATCGCAAGACCGCGTGCATCCCTGACGGCTTTGGTCAGGATCGGTGCCATGGTCTCTTTCGTTGGGATCGCTGCATTGACCGACAGGTTGAACGCCTGGAGGCCTGCAAGCTGGAGCTGGGCGAGGAATTTCGTCTCGTCCACGGCGAGCACGGACGGCTCGTAGAGGTTGCCATCATGGAAGGCTGCCTGAAGGGCGAGCCCCACATCCATGGGCTTGATGTCAAGCTTGATGAGCACACCGGCAAGCTTTGCCGTGATGACCGCACCTTTCTTGACGACGGTCTTGGTCTCTCTGATCTTGACCTTGCCGCCCTCAATCGCTGCGGGAATGCCGGCCTGCTGGAGCTCGCCGACAATCGGGCCCGGCTTGAAACTCGTGGGACCCTTCTCGATGACGATGTCCTCGGGTGCGGTCTCGCCGGCTTTTGCGGCCATCTTGGTCTTGGTCTTCTCGAGCTGCTTAAACAGCTTAAACGGATTGTCGTTTGAGAAGATCACCGCTGAATGGCCGGAGATAAACTTGGTAAGGCCCTTTGTGTCCCCGCCAATCTCACCGAATGCGTGCTCGATCAAGGTATTTCGTGTGACCTTGATGACTGCCTTGCCCCGAAGGTTTCGCCGGATCTGCTGTACCTGCTGCGCGGGAATGCCGTAGATGTCGACAAGCCCGATAAGCGCGTACTCTTTTGCGTGCTTCTTGATCTCCGCGACCTCGTCCTTTTTCCATGCGGGCAGGTGGTGGGTATAGACTGCCATTTATACCAGCCTCACGGACGGACCCATGGTGGTCTTCACGAAGATCGAGCGGACGTTTAAGTGACCCTGTTCGAGGACAGATTCGATACGTTTGACTACCGCATCGATGTTCTCGGAGACCTGCTCCGGCGCCATTGCCGTTGTGCCTACCTTTGTCGAGAAGACCGTCTTGTCTTTCGTACGGATCTTCACCGACTTTCGAAGGCGTTCGACAATCGGCCGGATATCGGTCTGCCCGGTAATCGGCATCGGCATCCTGCCCCTCGGACCAAGCCGGGGACCAAGATAACGACCGACCTGTGGCATGGCCGCGGTCTCGGCAAGGAAGTACTTGTAGGTACTTGCAACTTTCCGGGCTTCGCGGGGTGCGCCACCGAGCCGTTCTACCTCTTCAGGGCCGATGATCAGATCAACCTTGGCTTCTTTTGCCTGTGTGACGATATCTCCTTTCCCGATAACACAGATACCGTTGTCTTGCCCGGTACCGTGCGGAAGAAGAATCGTCTCGTCGATACGATTTTTCGGCTGCGCCATATCGATATTCTTGAGATTGATGGTAATATCGATGCTTTCAGAGAATTTTCTCTTTGGCGCCTTTTCAATAGCCGTTTTTACGGCTTCCAGAATTTTGGCCCTGTCAACCATCAGATTCCTCCATAGTTTGCGACCGAACCCTTCGATCTCCTATGGTGTTCTTCGGATCATTTCACAAGGACGCTGTCATACTTGCCAGCTGCGATGGCGGCGAGCACTTCTTTTGCGCGCTTGCCGTCAACGTTGACACCCATGCTCACGCACGTGCCCACGACCTCTTTAACTGCGGTCTTGAGCTCGTAGGAGAGCATTCCTTCGAGTTTCATGTTGGCAATTCTGACTGCGGCCTCGAATGGCAGATTCCCTGCCACAATGGCGTTGGGCTCTGCGGATCCTTTCTCGATATTGGCCTCTTTCTTGATGAGTGCCGTCGTCGGTGGGATACCCACCGAGATCGTGAAGTTCTTCTTCGCGTCGACTTCGATCTTGACCGGGACCTGCATTCCGTTGAATGTGGCGGTCTTCTTGTTGATCTCATCGACTACTGCTTTCACGTTGATACCGAGTGGTCCGAGCGAGGGTCCTAATGGTGGACCCGCTGTTGCCTTTCCGCCGGGTACTAAAACCTCGACCACTTCTGCCATAGTCTTTGCACCATGCCGTCCCGTATTTGCGGGTTCCGAGCTTGGGTCTGTAAATATTGATGTGAGGGGAAATAAAGGTGATCGTGAGAGGGGGGAGAACGGGAGGAGGAATCGCACGAGGATGCTAGGGTCTATCACAATCACATCAAGCCGCATCAAGGATAAGAAGGCAAAACCCCCGCTGATGGCTTGTGGGATTTGTGGATAATCGGGAAAATAAGTGGATGACGCTGATATAGAATGCGATGCAGGCGAAATAGTCGATTTTATTAAACAAACAAAATCTATTTGTTCTTTATATGGTGTATGGTGCTGCATTCATTTGTTCAGTAATCAGCATGGTATCAACTGCGATTAGTGCAATTTTCTTTGCAATAGCATCACTCCGGACGAATGAAGAAATCGAAAAAATGTGCCAAATTCGTTTGGGCGGAAATCCACTTATGAAAAAATCTTTGATGATAGACCGGAAAAACACACAAATTGGTTTGTGTTTTCTATCTATTGGTGTTGAATTTCAAATTTTTTCAATGTATTTACAATAACAGATGCTAGTTTATCCCACTCTGGTTAATGTCGTTCATCGTTCCTCACCCAGTTAACAGAACCAGAATTAGCAGCCCTACACATCATAAATCCCCCTCGCCCAGCGAGGCCCCGACGAGGCGGCCGAGCGACCCCCCATCAGGGGGTGGTAACCTCGTTTTATTTTGGTTCCAGATTCCCGAGTATGATAAGTACCACTACCCCGGCCGTACACTTTTCCCCCATCCGACCCCCCTCACCCATTTGCCGCATTCCGGTCCCATCATATCACTTAATTCTCTCTCGTAAAATCTGCTCGGAATCCGGCAAGAATCCGGGCAAAAATGCAGGACCTCTGAGGGGGGCATTTTGTAAATTTCTGGGACCTACGGTTCACGTAAGCGCTATTTTCCCGACGTGATCTGCTCAGCTATGCCCGGATGCCCCGGATCACTTTGTACCCATGCGACCCCCTATCATTCCCCTTGACAGGGGATCGTCCGGGATCGATCTCTCGCAAAGAAAGAAACCAGGGCATCCCCTACAGGCAGGAGAGAATCTTTTGCCGTTGCCAGGCCGACCCGAGCACGACAGCGCCACCATCGGAAGTCGGGACGATCCGGATGACCGAGTGCCAGTCAGAAGGTACCGGTGTCTGCCATACAAACGTCCCGTCGTCCCTCATCCTCACAATAAGATGCGGGGTACCGTAGCCGTACGACGACCCGGCATCCTTCACGCGGAACCGGGCCGCAAGGTACTCCTGCCCGTCGATTTTTGCAATGGGCGGGGAAATGTCCGGCATCCGTTCCCGTACGACAGCGCCGTTGTCATCGAATGTGACAGAAAAGGTCTCCATTATATTCGCGGCATCTGATTTTCTGGCCGATTCATACACAATTTCAAACGTTCCCGGATCTACCTCGGCCATCAGAACCGGCCGGTTGTCCCACGATTTCCCGAGCGTAGCATTCCACACAACCCTCCCGCTGCTGTCGAACCGGAAGTAATTGAGTTCCCGCACATTATCCGCATATCCCGCGATAAGGCAGCCACCATCGGACGCGGGAAGGAGCGATCGTTCGTAAAGAGCGATGAGGGGGAGGGCATCGTACCTCCAGCGCTCGCGGCCATCGGGATCGAGGCTCATGAGCGTGGAGTTCCTCCCACTGAGGTTCTCTGCCAGCACAAAGAACCCGCCATTATTACCGGGTGCAACGTATGAGGCATACCCGTAGTCGGCAAACGGGATCTCGCGGCTGACGTTCCCATCCGCATTCAGGACAAGGATTCTCTCTGGGAACATCGTCCCGGCATAGAACCCCCCGGCCGGGTCCGGGAAGAGACCCGTAAACGTTCCTTTATATTCCGGATAGAACCGGTCCCATACCACTCCTCCACTGCTGTTGAGCCGGATGAGCCGGGCGGCCGGCAGACCCGTCCGGTAATCATTTCGTCCTGACAGGATGTACCCACCATCGGAAGTCGGGACAATGGCATTCGACGTGTCGTCCTCGCCGCTGTCAATCCGGGCCTGCCACTGCACGTTCCCATCGGAACCAAGCTTCATGACCATGATATCCGTTGGCGGAAGCCCGCACTGCGCCGTACCAAAACCCAGGGAATACCATGCAAGAATCACAACGATTGCAATGCCACAGATTCCCCCGACGACGATCCCGATGAACCACCATCGCGGGATCTCTTTTTTTAAGCAGTCACGAAGAGGCATGATGTATCCTGATATCAAGGGGCGGTATAATACCGGATTGTTGCGATTGCAGTAATATTACCATTTGTATTTTTACCCGGGCTTCAGGCACAACCACGAATCCCGGCCCAGCACGTTTCTCCCATGGGATCCCCCTCACACTCTTCGCACATCCCAGCTCCGCAATCCTGCTTAATTTTATCTCGTAAAATACCTCCGGAACCCAACCAGAATCCGGGCAAAAATGTGAAGACCTTGTAGGGGGTCACACGATTCCTTTTTGTAATTGGCGGCTTCGTGCGATTTGAAAAGTTCTCATTTTCCTGACGTGATATTCCCAGATCTGCCCGGATGCCCCGGATTAGATTGTACCCATGCGACCCCAAAACAAGGGGATGTACCTCTCCTTTGCATACCCGCAAAGGTATCGCGGGAGGATATTATCAATTTTGGCACTTTTTCAGGATATGCTCCACCTCGGGAAGGAGGAAATAGTGCCTGTACCTCCCGTCCCACCGGGACACTACCATGTTTTCCTCAAGAAATTGCCGGAGGTGCCAGTAGACTGTACTCCGGTCAAGGTCCAAGTGTTCCGCTATCTCTTTGTTCGTGATGCCCGGGTGACTGATAATTATGTCGAGGATCTTCCGCTTGGCAGGGTTCATAATATATCCATACACTTGTTTCATCTCAAGGTGCACCCCACCGTTGGTGAAAAGGTAACTCATTTTTCCGTCTTTTTTCCGGACTATCTTTCGCTCGATTATGAGTAAGTATAGGTGATACTTCGCGGTTCCCCGGTTGATACCGGTATTTTTTGAAAGGTCTGCAAGGGTACACCCCGGATTGTCCCAGATATAGGTTAGGAGGGCAGTACGGTTTTTGTTTTGAAGGATTACCTTGACTTTACCGAGTATAAAAGGACCGAACTTAAAGGCACCCAGTCCCGCCGCAAGTAAACTTATAATCCAGCTGACCTGAATCCAGAGCGGTTGATCCCAGAAAGTTTCTGACCCATCAGCTCCGCTCGTATCGGCGGGTCCCGGCTGTGCGGAATAAGGTTCAACAATATATCCTCCCGGCGCAGCGTGGGCATGAATAGTACATACCAGAAACAAAAGAAGAAGAATTGATACGTACTTCATCAACGGTACATCACAATTCAGATGGAATAATATTGCGTTCCGGTAACACGTTCTCCGTACACTTCATAACGCCAGGTTCCCTGAGCCAGTCCGTTGGAGTTTATTATGTTCAAATTGATACGACCATTGCTGGCTCCATCGAAACTGTCATAGTAGGGTCCGAATATATACCCATCGGGAGAATATATCTTCAGCCGAAGCGAATTCGCAGAATTTCCCCAGTTCAGGTCCACATTCATTGATGTGATGTAGGATGAAACGGTATTCGGGGGCCAGTTCGTCGAACCTTGAGTAATCGAGGCATAGACGGACTGGATACTTATCGGATTTATGCCGGTATTGTGCACCGGTTCAATAGTATAGTTTCCATTCCCGATAGCAGGACTCTGTTCATATGCCGATACAACTGCGCATGATGCCATCACCAGAAGCATCGTCGCAACCAATCCCAGTCTTTTCGACATGGAGTGTCTGTTTTGGGGAACATCGCTTGAATTTTCTGTCCAAATCATCAAACTGGCAGTTTGAGGATGTGGACAGAAATCATATATCATACTGTCACTAAAGGCCTGTATGCGAATACCCTGATGGTATTCCAGAGATCTCACCCTGATCCCAGTCACATCCTGTGGGACCCCGAACAACGCCCGGTGGCGTGAAGAGTTTTGCGTATGCAGATTTCCCGTGCCAGCGAGCGGAGCGAAAGAAAGGAGGCATGCAACAGATGAAAAATATATCAACTATTCGGGTTGCAGGAGTCATCCTGCTCCTGATCGCGCTTGTCAGTGCTGTAAGTGCGTATTATGGCGTCAGTGCAGAATGGGTAACCAATTACCAAGGCACGGGACTTGGTGATTTACAACACAGTGACGAGAATGCCCAAGGTTTCTATTATGAACTGGGAGGAGATTCTTCGTGGATTGGTAATTTCATCAACGGCGATGATAACGCTATGGAGAGACATTGGAAGGATCCCAGTCATGGCGGCGTTGATAATAGTTATATGGACAACGCGTATTTCGGATTCTTTTCAGGTCACGGTATACCCAGCGGTATTCGTTTCAGAACGAACAATGACGACACCCTCTTAAGTTACAGTGATGCACTTTGGGGGAACACCCACCTCGTCTGGGTTGCATTAGATGCATGTGAAGTTCTCAAACAATCCGGCGTTTCAAATTGGTATACCGCCTTCGGGGGGATACATTCAATCGTTGGATTTGATACTGTCACACATGATCCGTCAGATCGTGGTAGTAACTTTGCAAGCCGTATGGATGGGACATTGACCACTCAACCGGTTATTACTGCGTGGTTCATGGCGGCAGCCGATACAGAACCATTCTCATCGACTTATGCGGCAGCACTTGCCAAAGAGGGCTGTTGGAGTGATTATGTGTATGGGCATGGCAGTCAAGGCACTCCCGGAACTTCATTCCTGTACCAGCGGTATTCTTGTTAACGAGGTGCCAAAATGAAAAAAATGATTCTTGGACTTGCAGTATTTGTTGTCATCGCGTTAAGTGCACTTTACGCAATCGCATTGCCTTTGTTTGGTGATGTAAAAGATTCCCCTCAAAAAGATATCATCGATCTTGGACCTTCAAAAGGGATTCAAAATAATAACGTATCATTTGTATTACAAACTTCATTCCCTGTGGTTCCTGAACAAGTGATGGTCTACCAAGCTGAAAAACCCAGCATTTCAAAAGAATCTTTTACGGCTTTGGGAACAAAGATCGGAGTTGCCGGTTCTATAAAAGAGGCTGCAAATGAATTTGTACTCTCCAATGATCCTTACATCCTCGAAATTCATGAAAAATCGGGTAGGATTGCATTCATCGATAATTCACGATGGAATATGATAAACGGGAAAGATATACCCGGTCAGCTTCCCACCGATGCGGAAGCAGTAAAACTTGCATCAGAATATCTGACAAAATCAGATCTGATGCCTGACGATGCTGTACTGTCCCGGGTGTACCATCCGCAAGTGCTCGCTTTGGATTCAAACGGGAAAACAACCGGCATTCCCTATGAGGCAATACAGGTATCTTTTAAAAGGAGCATTGATGGACTCCCTGTTGTCGGAGCAGGTTCGAAATTATCCGTTGATATTGGCAATGGTGGTGATGTGATCCAGATGTACAAATTATGGAGAGACTATACACCCCAGGAAAAGAAGTCCATTATAACTCCGGAAAAGGCATTCGAAAACTTCAAAGAACATGGAATTTCGAGTGTTTCAACCAATGATTCCAGTACTGCAGAAATCACAAAAATTTACTTGGCGTACTATGAAGCTTCAGCGATGGAGGAGCAGAGTCAGTTCCTGCCGGTCTATGTCTTTGAAGGAAAACTCGGAAGTTCTAATGAATCCCAGGAGTTAATTGAGTATATCCCTGCGATCCCGACACTTGAACCCTCAATTCCTGCAGCCAAATAATTAAAAGATATCAAAATAATTTTTGAAACGGGAGTACAATGCGCAAAAGAAACTGCTTTGTAATAGTGATTGCAGTCCTCATGTGTTGCGGCCTGGTTTTTACTATCTTTACCTATCTGGATAAACACGAAACGCCATATCGTCCCGGTTCTCCGGAAATCATTCCGGAAAACCATACGCAAGCTATCGTTTCAGTAACCGCAAAGAATGAACGCCGTTTAAATGAAACCTATCTCGAAATATATGACCCTGACATCAACGCCACATACCGGATATTTAAGGATCAGGTTGAATATGCTCCGCTTCTGGATAATATGACCGCAGTTCTCCAGTCAATCAAATCTCAAATAAAATGTCATCGTTCTTACGATGAATTTCAGATCGAGAAACGGGATTACCGGTATGCGGCAGTCATAGCGGCCGATAATGTATCCGGCCGGTATTGCTATAACAACATATCAGCGGAATGCATGAATATCACGGCAGATGAATTCACCGTCCTGCTGCAGACAAAAACCGGGAACCGCACCGACACGGGATGCGGGGAGAGCGGGTTGATCTTTGCCTATCGGCAGGGTACCGATGCAGGAATCTGGGACTTATGGTGGGTAGGGGAAGAAGACAATACGCTTCTGGACACCCTCAACAGGAATGCGCAGGATATCATTGAACATCAAAAGTCTATCGTTTATTAGATCGAATCTGACAGAGATTGGGCAGGATCTAACTATAATGGGCGCCACACTTCAGCATCATACTTCTCCCCCCTATCCGACCCCTGTCTTCCCTCGCGGGCGGCAGGCGTCTTTTTGTGCAGTTCCTCCCGCCGGACTTCTAAAACGAGCTCGATCGCCTCTTTGATATTGGCAAGTGCTTCTTCCCGGGTCTCGCCCCGGCACTTTTCCCCCATTCCTGCATCCCGGCCCTACAATATCACTTAATTCTCTCTCGTAAAATCTGCTCGGAACCCGGCCAGAATCCGGGTAAAAATGCAGGACCCCTGAGGGGGATCGGAGGGGGTAATTTTGTAAATTGCTGGGGCATTCGGTTCACTTAAGCACTATTTTCCTGATGTGATATGCTCAGCTATGCCCGGATGCCCCGGATCAGATTGTACCCATGCGACCCCCCCATCCCGTCATGGCCGAAAGCCCCCCAGGATCGCCCATGCCTTTTTTTACGTGGAACACCATCATCTGTTAAAATGAACATGATGTCGGCTCATGAGATACAGGCCATTCTCCGGGAATGCCTGCCGGAGATCCGGGAGAAGTACGGCGTCACGTCTATTGGCGTGTTCGGCTCCTACGCCCGGGGCGAGGCGACCCAAACGAGCGACATCGACATTATCGTGGAGCTGGGCCGGCCTATCGGGTGGGAATTGGTCGATCTCACAGATTACCTTGAGGCCCGGCTTCACCACACGGTCGATCTCGTCATCAAACGATCCCTGCACCCGCTGATCAGGGATCAGATCCTTGCCGAGGTACAGTACGCATGAGCGACCAACCGGGCAACAATTCGGAAATTCCTGATAATACTTGCACGGACAATGCGGTTCAAGTCCTCCAGATTTACGATCAGGGAAGCGGCGACTATACAAAGGAGAGAAAGCAGTGGCTGGAAAAAGATCCTGACAAATATATTGCGGCAGTTCTTGCACACGGGAAAAAGGAAAGCTCCCGGTGAGGTTTTGATTTTCTTTTTTAAAAGAAACAACAGAACGTTTTCCCCATGACCGGGGGATACCCGCACTCATAACAACTGTATGAATTCGTCTTCCGATAATTCGGCAGCCTTGATAATAGAACGTAACGTCATTCGATCGAGTTCATCATGGAGCGGGATCGTGACGTTCAGTGTTGTATCGGTCATCTGTTTTTTCATGCGTACATGGCTGCCCTTCTGGCGCACGAATACAAAACCGGCCCTGGAAAGTGCCTGAACTGCCTTGTCCCCGGAAATTAGGGGGAGATGACTCAAACCGCAACCTCGACGACCCGTGCTCCTTTCACGGGTATGATTTCATCGTCAGGTTCAAGGTAAAGGGAGATTGCCTCTTTGATATTGTGCTTTGCCTCCTTGAGAGTCCTCCCTTGAGAAATGCAACCGGGAAGGGTGGGCACAGTGACAACATACCAGCCATCCTCTCCTTTGGTCATCATAACTTTGAGATGCATCCTTTCCCCCCTTTTGGCTATCTTATCTGTTCGAACCAGCAATGGATAATCTTTGTCGTGCTTTGAAGCATCCCTCATTACAGTCTCCATCCGCACTTCATGAAACAGGTAATCTCTTTATGGCCCGGCACTTTTCCCCCACTGACCCCCTATCTCTATTTTCCCACACAACGGCCCCGTTATCCCGTTTAATCATCTCTCGTAAAATCTTCACGAAACCCGGTCAGGATCCGGGCAAAAAAGCAGGGCCGCTGATGGGGGTCAGTGGGGGAAATTTTTTAAATTTCCGGGGCCTGCGGACCACTTTGTACCCATGCAACCCCCTCATAATCCCGTAATGATTAAAAGCCCCCCAGGATCGCCCATGCCTTTTTTTACGTGGAACACCATCATCTGTTAAAATGAACACGATGTCGGCTCATGAGATACAGGCTATTCTTCGGGAATGCCTGCCGGAGATCCGGGAGAAGTACGGCGTCACGTCTATTGGCGTGTTCGGCTCCTACGCCCGGGGCGAGGCGACCCAAACGAGCGACATCGACATTATCGTGGAACTGGGCCGGCCCATCGGGTGGGAACTGGTCGATCTTACGGATTACCTTGAGGCCCGGCTCCACCACACGGTCGATCTCGTCATCAAACGATCCCTGCACCCGCTCATCCGGGATCAGATCCTTGCCGTGGTACAGTACGCATGAGCGACCGGTCGCCACTGCTCTATCTTTCCGAAATGCCCGTGTATCAGTCCTTCTTTTGAGTCCCCATCCCGCCCGGCACCGGCCGGTAATCCGGATGAACCTCCTGCCGTGCAAGAATGGCAACCGCGAGGAGGACAACGCTGACGAGGCACCCGAACAGGAATGCCTGTCCGAACCCGGCCACGAGCACGTCGGTCTGGATAGTCACGAGAGCCTCCGATGCAACCCCGCTGCCGGGCGCAAACGCGTTCATCCCCCCGACAAATGCAATGGTAAATAGGGCTATCCCAAGAGTCAGCGGTGCGAACCGCTCAAGGCAGATGAACCCTGATACCATGCCCTGATACTTTTTCGGGACCGCAGTCATCGTCATAGTCGATGCCGAGGTCAGGAGCATGCCAAAACCAAAACCTGTCAGGGCCAGGCAGAGGATCACAAACCAGATTGGGGAATCCGGCCGGATGCCGGTCAGGAGGATATATCCTGCAAGGACCAGGATCCCGGAAACGATGTTGATCCGACGCCCCCCGGCACGATTATAGAACTGCCCGCCCAGGATCCCCCCGGCCATAACCGCAACCGAGAGCGACGTGAATATCAGCCCGGCAACCGAAGGGCTGTACCCCTGCACGAGCTGGAGATAGAAGGGAAAGAGGTAGAGTATCCCGACATTCGCGACGATCACAAGAACGATCGCCATGTTTGTCAGGAAGAAATTTTTCTGTTGTAAGAGGCGCAGGTCGAGCAGGGGGTCGGCGGTGGTAAGTTCGCACCGGACAAAGGCACACAGCGCGAGAATCGCAACAGCCAGGCATCCAAGAATTACCGGGTCGGTCCACCCGGCTGACTGCCCTTCCGACAGGGCATAGAGCAGGGATGCAAGCCCGACCGCGATAAGCACGGCACCTGCCCGGTCAAAGCCGGGGGCCAGCTGCCTGTGGCCCTCCGACGCCGGGATCACCTTCGCCCCGAGGAGGAGCGCAAAAATCCCGATCGGGATGTTGATGTAAAAGATCCAGTTCCAGGAGAGGTACTGCGTGAGCAGTCCGCCGACCACCGGTGCAAGGGTCATCCCGAGGGCCGCAAATGCAAAGGTCATACCCATCGCTTTACCTTTCCGCTCAAGAGGAACATACGCGGTGATCATGGCCGGGCCGACCGACACGAACATGACGGCGCCGACGGCCTGGACGGCACGCGAGGCCAAAAAGACAGGAAATGAGCTGACGAATTCCGGGAGAAATCCGCAAGCGAACGATGCGACAGTAAATAGAGCAAAACCGTACAGGAACACTTTTTTGTACCCGATCACATCGGAGAGTTTGCCGAAGACGAGCACGCATGCGGCCATGACCAGCACGTAAACGGTAATTACCCAGCTCGCCATCGATGCGGGGAGGGAAAAGATCTTAGCAATCACGGGAAGCGCGATGGTGACAATGGTAGAATCAAATGCCGCCATAAAATTAGCGAGCGCGATTGAAACAATCAGGAGCGTATACCCGTGAACGGGAATACCTGCCGGGGCCGGTTCCATGCATGGGCGTTGCACCTGCATCGATAAAGGGATTATTAAATTTCGCTGAACGAAAAAAGCCCGGATCTCTTGAGACGGTTTGTGCCGGAATGACAGCAGTATCGGGGCTCTCCCCTGCCCAACATTTTTCCCGGTCTGACCCCCCATTCACAAGGAGGATGTATAAAAAGGGAAAACTCTCGTCGTAAAAAATTTACAATTCCTGCCCCATTGCAACTGCATCATGGAGGGGGTCGGACACACATTTCTTATGCGGTGCGGTTGCGTGATCGTTGCAATCCGGAACATTGTATCACAAATTTCTCTGTCATAAAACAGTCTGGATCGCCACACCGGGAACGACCAAAATGATGCCGGGAGATCTCATCAAAATATATGGCCCGACCCAAAAATCCCCCCGGACCCGGAGGCCCCCGGTTGAAGTGGATGTATGTCCGCACTCAGCTGAATACCTGCAGCAACTTGAAAAAACTGGTATACTGGAATCCCGGGATATTATATTTCCATCGGATCCCTTATTTCACCACATTTATAAATATCCCATTTTAATGATGAAATGCGGACGACATGGTGCCGGCCTGCAAATAGAATACTCACACCAGGAAAAATCGCGATGGACATCATACATGACACGCAATTGCCCGGAAAGACAGGAGTGCCCTCGTGCCATCACTTGACATAGGATCAGTCAAAGGTTTGTCAGAAACTGAAGTTGCCGAAAAGCTCCGGACCGAAGGGTACAATGAACTCCCTGAACCGCAAAAACACGGCATCTTCGGCATTATCTTTGAAGTTGTAAAAGAGCCGATGTTCATCCTGCTCGTCGCGAGCGGTCTTGTCTATTTTGTACTCGGCGATGTGACCGAGGCCCTTATGCTGATGAGTTTTGTGGTTGTCATTATCGGCATTACGGTATACCAGGAGCAGAAGACCGGGCGGGCCCTCGACGCGCTGCGAATGCTCTCCAGCCCCCGGGCCCTGGTAATCCGCGAAGGTAAACACAAACGGATTGCAGGCCGCGAAGTTGTTACCGGAGATATGCTCATCCTTGTCGAAGGCGACCGGGTGCCGGCTGACGCTGTCCTCATCTCCGCGAACAATGTAACGGTCGATGAATCGCTCCTGACCGGGGAATCGATCCCGGTCCGGAAAATTGCCGGGACGTCCGGTTCGCACCCGGAGCGGCCCGGTGGTGACGACCTGCCATTTGTCTGGTCCGGAACACTGGTCGTGCAGGGCCAGGGCTTGGCAGAAGTCAGATCTACGGGTGCCCGGACCGAGATGGGAAAGATCGGCACCGTCCTGCAAACCGTGGAGCGGAGCGAGACCCGGCTCAAAGGGGAAATTTCATGGATCGTCCGGTCAATCGCCATCGTTGGCATCTTCCTGTGCAGTATCATTGTTGTCGTGTACGGGCTGACACGGTTCAACTGGATCGAAGGGCTCCTTGCAGGCATAACGCTCGCGATGGCAATCCTGCCCGAGGAATTCCCCGTTGTCCTGACAGTCTTTCTCGCACTGGGAGCGTGGAGGATTTCCAGGAAAAATGTGCTGACCCGGCAGGTGCCCGCAATAGAAACACTGGGTTCGGCAACCGTGCTATGCGTCGACAAGACGGGCACTCTCACCGAGAACCGGATGACCGTCCGGTCCTTTTTTGCCGGCGGACAGTTCTGCGACCACGACGCTACGGGTAAAAATTCGGTACCTGATATCTGTCATGAACTGGCCGAGTTTGCCATTCTTGCCTGTAAAAAAGATCCCTTCGATCCCATGGAAAAGGCATTGCTCCAGCTTCGGGAAGGGGATTTTGGGAGGACTGAACACATCCATTCCGGCTGGGAGCTCATTACAGAATATCCGCTTTCCCCTGAACTTCTTGCAATGTCAAACGTCTGGCGTTCTCCTGGAGGTCATGACTATATTATTGCGGCAAAAGGGGCGCCTGAGGCAATAGCAGACCTGTGCCATTTTGATGAGACGAAACAGCAGGCCCTTACAGCAGATATCAACACCATGGCGGTAAAGGGACTTCGTGTCCTTGGTGTGGCAAAAGCATCGTTCACCCGTTCTGATCTTCCTGACGGACAGCATGATTTTACGTTCACGTTTGTCGGCCTTGTGGGATTTGCAGACCCGGTCCGCCCGCAGGTAGCAGAGGCGATTGCCGAGTGCCGCACGGCAGGAATCCGGGTGATCATGATTACCGGGGATTACCCGCTGACGGCAATGAATATCGCACAGCAGATTGGACTTGATGATTCCGGCACCTGCATCACCGGCACTGAGCTTGATGCGATGAGCGAGGTGGAACTCCGGAAGCGGATCCGGTCGGCCAGTATCTTTGCCCGGGTGGTACCGGAACAGAAACTGAGGATAGTCAATGCCCTCAAATCCGAGGGAGATGTTGTCGCGATGACCGGCGATGGCGTGAACGATGCCCCTGCCCTCAAATCGGCGGATATCGGGATTGCCATGGGGGGACGGGGGACGGATGTGGCACGGGAAGCATCCTCGCTTGTTTTGCTCGATGATAACTTCACATCCATCGTGGCAGCAGTGCGTCTCGGCCGGCGGATCTTCGATAACCTGAAAAAAGCGATGGCGTACATCTTCTCCGTCCATATACCGATTGCAGGTATGTCTCTCATCCCCGTGCTCTTCAATATGCCTCTCGTCCTGTTGCCGATCCATATTGTTTTCCTCGAACTGATTATCGACCCGGCCTGCTCGATCGTGTTTGAATCGGAAAAAGACGAGAAGGACGTGATGGATCGCCCGCCCCGGCATAAAGACGATGGGCTTTTTACAAAAAAGATCCTTGCGCTCAGCCTCCTCCAGGGATTTGTCGTGCTGGCAGTGGTCCTGGGGGTGTACGTGAATGCACTTGGCCGGGGTCTGGGGGAGGCAGAGGTGAGGACACTTACCTTCACGACCATCGTCATTGCGAATCTCTGCCTGATCCTGACTAACCGGTCCTGGTCTGATACCATCATTGCCACAGTGCGCACACCCAACAAGGCGATGCGCTGGGTATTTGCAGGGACAATAATCGCCCTGATCCTTGTCCTCTCAATCCCGGTACTCCAGGATCTCTTCAGGTTCGGCAGCGTGTCATTTGTTGATCTTCTGGTATGTACGTTGGCCGGTGTGGGGAGTGTTCTCTGGTTTGAATGCTACAAATATCGGTGGGGAAGACGGGGTGAGACAAAAGGCAGGGATTGAGTGAAAAGCCAGGGATCACGCCCGGATCATGCACGACCCTCCCCACCTCCCCATCGCAAACGCCGGGCTCCTCGCCTTTAGGTTTCGTGCCGGAATCGAGCGCGTTTGCTTGCGCCCGGCACCCTGCTCGCATCGCCGACAACGGACAATCTTTCGAACATTGTGATGCTCAACCAGCCTCATCCGGCTCCCGCTCATCTTTGTTTCGGGCATCTTTGTCCCGCCCGGCCACGAGGTACAACTGCCCCGGGTCGGCAAGTATCCGGTTCTCACGGGGAATACCTCGAATTACCCTGCGCAGAGCCTGTAACCAGGATGAATATTTTGACATGGACAATATTAAAGTGGTTTTATGGGGGAAACGAACCTCATTCTCCCGGCACGATGGCCATCCGCAACATCTGAACCATACGTCGGCAGGGCGTTCTCGAACGAAAGCGACAGCCATATAACAATCACAAATATATAGTTTCAAATTGATGCACGACAATCACCAGACGATCGCGAGGCATCATGTCCTCTATGTCGATGACGACCCGGCTCTCCTGGAGATAGGCCGACTCTTCCTTGAGAACGACCGGACATTTACGGTCGATACCGTCACGTCCGCACACGAGGCCATCCATCATCTGAAATCCATATCGTATGACGCGATTGTTTCCGATTACCAGATGCCGGAGATGGACGGCATCACTTTTTTAAAAACGCTCCGTGCGCAGGGCATGACCACCCCGTTTATTATCTTCACCGGCAAAGGCCGCGAAGAAGTGGTCATCGAGGCACTCAACTGCGGCGCCGACTTCTACCTCCAGAAAGGCGGTGACCCCACGTCGCAGTTCGCCGAACTGGCCCACAAGATCCGCCATGCGGTCTCGGAGAAACGTGCGGATCAGGCCCTGAAAAAAAGCGAATATGACTATCGCCACCTGATCGAACATGCGAACGAAGCGATCTACGTTGTGCAGGACGGCCTGCTCCGAATGGCGAATCCGCGAACAATCGAATTATCCGGGTATTCAGAAGAAGAACTGCTCAACCAGCCATTCACCAGGTTCGTTCATCCGGACGATCGCGAGATGCTGCTCGATCGGTTCAAAAAACGGATAGACGGGGAGACCATTCCCTCCCGCTATTCCTTCCGGTTATACCGGAAGGAAGGGGAGGTCTGGTGGGCTGAACTGAGTGCTGTTGCCATCATATGGGACGGGCGCCCAGCCACACTGAACTTTATCATCGATATCACCGAGCGTAAACTTGCAGAGAATGCACTCAGGGAGAGCGAGGAACGGTACCGGATCGTGACTCAGTCGATTACTGATATTGTCTGGGACTGGGATATCAGCGCCGGCAGCCTGCAGTGGTTCGGGGATATCGACACCCTTCTGGGGTATGCACCCGGCGCATTTCCGCGTACCATTGAAGCTTGGGAGGGCATTATTCATGCAGACGACCGGGACCGGGTTATCCATGCTCTTGATCGCTCCCGCCATACCGGTGAACCGTTCGATGAAGAATACCGCGTGCTGACCCGGGACGGAACCGACCGGTACTGGTGCGACCGGGCACATGCGATCCATGATGACAGAGGCACGGTAGTCAGGATTATTGGTGCCATAACGGATGCCACGGAACGCAGGAAAACCGAAGAGCGATTGAGGGAGAGCGATGAACGGTACCGCCAGTTTTTCAGGACCACACTCGACAGTGTATTTATCACTTCACCGGAGGGGCGATATATCGATTTTAACGATCGCTTAATGGAGAGACTCGGGTGTAAAAGTCGCGAAGAAGCATTCGGGATTGACATTGCTTCCACCTATGCGCACCCGGAAGAACGGGCGGGGTTCATTGCGCTCGTTGAACGGGACGGATATATCAAAGAGCGGCCGATTCAGTTCAGGAAACGGGACGGGACCATCTTAAACACCCTTATTACCATCGTGCCCATGAAAAACCCTGACGGTTCTGTCAAAGCATTTATCGGCACCATCCGGGATGCAACAGAACGTGAGCAGGCAGAGAAGGTACTTCGGCAGAGTGAGGCTAAATTCCATTCCCTCTACGAGCATATGATTGAAGGTGCAGCCCTCCATGAACTCACGTATAACGACCAGGGAGTCCCGGTGGATTATGTCTTTATTCAAACCAATCCTGCATTCGGGAGGCAGCTTGGCATTTCCGAAGATAATGTCATCGGGAAGACGAGCAGGGAAGTATATGGCGTAGCCGAGCCACCCTATCTGGATATCTATGCACGGGTTGCCCTGACCGGAGAACCGGAAGTCTTTGAAACCTGGTTCCCCTCATTGGCAAAGCATTTCTCGATTTCGGCATATCGCCCGTACAAAGGCAGTTTTGCCACCATTTTTGAAGATATCACCGAGCGCAAACGGGCGGAGGAAGCCCTGAGGGGGAGCGAAGCGCAACTGCGGACATTGATTGACACCCTTCCCGATCTGGTCTGGCTCAAGGATCCCGAGGGGATTTACCTGTCCTGTAACCGGCGCTTCGGGAATTTCTTTGGCGCAGCAGAGAGGGACATTGTCGGGAAGACAGACTACGACTTCATGGAAAAAGACCAGGGCGACTTCTTCCGACACCATGACAAAGCAGCCCTTGCGGCCGGGGGCCCCACGGCAAACGAAGAGGAGATTACGTTTGCAAACGACGGGCACAGGGAAGTTCTGGAGACCATCAAGACACCCGTCCGAGCAAGCGACGGGCGACTCATCGGGGTCCTGGGTATCAGCAGGAACATCACCGGGCGCAAGCAGGCTGATGAGGCATTGCGCCAGGCAAACCGGAAACTCACGCTCCTCTCCGGAATCACCCGGCACGACATCAACAACCAGCTGACGGTATTGAAAGGTTATCTTACACTCGTCGAAAACATGCAACCGGACACCTTGTCTGGCGAATATTTCCGGAAGATCAACGCCGCTGTACAGCGTATCTCCGCCATGATCCAGTTCATGAAAGACTACGAAAAGATTGGGGTCACGGCTCCCGAATGGCAGGACACGCACGCACTCGTGGATGCTGTGGTAAAGCAAACCTCGCTCGGACAGATCACGGTGAAAAATGACCTTCCCTCAGGCACGGAAGTATTCGCCGACCCGCTCATCGCGAAAGTCATCTACAACCTGACGGACAACGCGGTGCGACACGGAGGGAAGATCATGACCATCCGGTTCTTTGTAAAGGAGAATAATGAAAACCGGATCCTTGTCTGTGAGGATGATGGCGAGGGCATCCCTGCCGGGGAAAAAGAGAAGATATTCGAACGGGGATTCGGGAAGAATTCTGGTCTTGGCCTCGCCCTCTCCCGGGAGATCCTCTCAATAACCGGCATCACGATTGTTGAAACCGGTGTGCCGGGAAAGGGGGCACGATTTGAGATGGCCGTACCGGGAGGCTGCTACCGTCAGGGTGGCGGCAAAAACCACTAAAATGTCGTGGTCTTTTTAGACCTCGGAATACGAACAGGCATCCGAAACTCTAAAAAAGGTATGGCAACCGGGCTGATGTCCCGGGCGGCACCACAAAAGGTATCAGGGTCAAACTTTTCTGATTTTTTAGCGGTAACCGACAAATAAAAAAAATGCTTACCGATCGCTGATCTTCTCAACGACCCGCACGTTATCCCCGCGAACCGTGATCGGGATCGGGACAACACTCTCGTACAGTTCAACCGTGATCTCTTCCTTTGCGGAATCAACGCGCTTGACCACAGCCTTCTCACCCTTGAACGGTCCCGCGATCAGTTCGACAATCGTACCCTCATCGATACCGGCTACAACGGGTTTCGGGATCAAAAAGTGACCCACTTCGGCAAGTGTCGTCTGGCCCTTGGCAAGGGCGCGGGCATGAGCGATCATCTCCACGAGCTGCTCGATCCTGTTCCGCTGTTCGGGCGTTTCGACAAGGACGTACCCCTGAAGTTCGTTCGGGACAATAATCGCGGTGACCTTAATATCGGTCGCTCTTGTCTCGATTGCCTTTAAGATATTGTCCGCCACCGTCCGCTCCTGCTTGGAGGTCGTCTTGATCGCAAAGATCCGGTTACTGAAGACCTCGGGAGCGGCAGGTATAGATGGGGCTGGCGATGCGGGAGTGGGTTCCGGAGTCATGGCAACCAGGATCAGAATCCTAAGAGCGTCTTGTGGTCGAAGAACAGGTAGATAATAAATCCGATCAGCCCGATAACGAGAATACCGGCTGCCGCGACGGTCGCAATCTTGGTGAACTCCTCACGGGTGGGGGTGCGCGCGAGTTTCAGGACACGGAGGTATTTGCGGAATAATTCCTCGTGCACGTCTATTTTGATATCAGGTTTTGAAATTTCCATAACGGCTCACTTGAGAAAATCAATCTCATATTGTTTCTGTACTTTGGGGGTAAGTTTCTCATTGCGACCATATATTTGTGGCGACCGTACGCCCGTGACCACTAATAACGTCCGCATCTTGTTCTGCATCGCCGGGTCGACCTGCGCGCCCCAGATGATCCGGGCGTTCGGGTCGACGCGGGAGTAGACTTCCTGCACGACACCTTCGGCATCTGCCATTGTCATATCCGGACCACCGACAACGTTCACGAGCGCGGCTGTTGCACCCGATATATCCACATCGAGAAGCGGTGAGCGGATCGCTTTCTTCACCGAATCGACTGCCTTGTCCTCGCTGTCACTCTCGCCCATCCCGATCATGGCGACACCGCCGCGCTCCATGACCGTGCGCACATCGGCAAAGTCCAGGTTCACGAGGCCCGGCATCGTGATGAGTTCCGTGATGCCTTTGACCGCCCGCATGAGCACTTCGTCAGAGACCTTGAATGCCGCTGACAGGGGGAGCTTGGGGACGACTTCAAGCAGCCGGTCGTTCGGGACGACAATGACCGTATCCGCCACATCACGGAGGCGTTCGAGGCCGGCTTCTGCGTTCTCCATCCGGATCGCACCCTCGGAGGCAAAGGGCAGGGTGACGACCGCGATCGTGAGCGCGCCTTCTTCCCGGGCGGCCTTTGCCACGACCGGGGCAGAGCCGGTCCCGGTACCGCCACCAAGACCTACCGTGATAAAGATCATGTCGCAGCCGGAGACAGCAGCCCGGATATCCTGCTCGTTCTCAAGCGCGGCTTCCTCCCCGATCTGCGGGATGGAACCGGCGCCGAGGCCCCGGGTCCGCTGCCGGCCGATCAGCATGCGCTGGTCTGCGTGGGTCCGGATCAGGTGCTGGGCATCCGTGTTGATGGCGATGAGTTTTGCGCCGTGGATACCTTCTTCCATCATGCGGGTGATGGTGTTGGAGCCGCTGCCACCGCAACCGATTACGGTGATCTCGGTCTTGAGTTCGCTTAAGATCTGATCAAGATCCTCGTTATTCTGCGATGGGGACACAGTCTCGTCCCTTGCCTTTGTGAGTGCCTCTTCAACAATCGACCTCATGAATTTTTCTCCAGTCCCGGGATGTGGATCTTTGTTTCAGTACGGACCGATACCATTTCCGGCAGGATTACCCGTCCATCATGTTCGACTGCCTGCCCAAGAGCAAGCTTTCGGTAGGCAGGCCCGGCCGGGATTCCCAGTTCGCGCGCTTTTTTGGGGTCGAACCGGACCTTTCTGATGATCAGGCAATCACGTTCCGTCGCTGTGATTTCCTTACTACGTATGATTTTTACGCACAACGTATTTAAAGCATTTATTATTTCCGAAGAATTGATCCTGAAAACCACAAATTGCGGGAGCAGAACGTTATTCTCATCCGTCAGGTGCACCACGGAAAGCGGCCCGAAACCGTGGATAAGCGCAGGTTCGTCTGATTTTTTTGCTTCTGTAAGCAGGAGCGGGTCAGGGGAAATCACCGCAAGCGGGCCGGTACCGTCCAGTGCATGAATGAAGCACCGGGCGTGGGGGGAAACGGTCAGGGCCAGTGCCCGCACGGCACAGTAAGTTTCCCACGATAAATGCCCGAGTGCGGCGATCTCGCTCTCCGAGAGGCGCAGGACCGGGATCCGGTCGAGAATGCCCAGAAGATGCGAGAGAGCCGCATGATCGAGCGCTTTCCTGTCGATATACGCGGCAACAGCCCCGCTCTTTTCTATTATCGACCGTATCATTTCCCCGTCAAGCGTTGCGATCTCCCGGGTGTGGGCAATATGCCCGAACGCCCCCCGGGTCGCAAGAGCAATTTCGGTTTCCCGCACGGCGTAATGCGTGCCGCCAAAACCCACGAGCGGGACAGCGTCGGCAAGGGGCATGGCATCAAGCACCGCCTCTGCCACCGCCCGGCCGGCAGCCGGGTCAGCCCATTCCTTTTCCGTGCTCCCGATTTCGACAAAGAACGAGGGGTGGGAAAGTCCCGTGGGGCCGTGGTGGGTGACCTCGTACGAGACCCGGTACCCCTCCGGGCAGTGCCGGGCAAGCGCCCGCAGGACGGCATGCATCATCGCAGGTGCGGCCGGGGCAAGCGTACGGGAACTCCCCCCAAGCTCCGCGTCACGGTAGTTCCCGGTGACGTGGACTGTGAGCACCGGCACCGGGTTGACGCTGGAGTGCCGCGAGAGAAAGATCACAAGATCTGCGTCGATGCTGGTATCGACACCTTCCGCGTGGATAAGCCGGCCCTCCACCTCAAAAAATTCGTAGGTTCGGTCCTGATCCCGGCCTGCGTCAGGGGTTTGGGCGAGGCACTGTTCGATATGGTGCCTGATGTTGCATCCCGCGATATCCTGCCGGGAATTGATCAGCGCTACCTTCATGCCGGAATATACGCCGTTCTTCACGAAAAGCCTCGCTGGCCCCGGTTTTTTATGCGGTTTCGCAAATGCTATGATAAAGGAGCACCCATTTCACTGTTACTATGGACGAGAAAAAGATTGAGAAGGTATTTGCGGACGAGAAGATCGCAAAAACGATCACCTGTCCGAAGGCATTCGCGATTGCAGAAAAATACAAAATCCCAAAATCGGATATCAGCGAGTACTGCAACACCCATGGGATCAAGATCCATGCCTGCCAGTTGGGCTGCTTCAAATGAGCAGGTCAAATGAGCCTTTTTTTATCCGTTGTCCCGGTAAGTGAAGCAGTCGCGACCGTGCACCGCCTTTCCGGGCAGGTGCCAGAGGAGACGGTGCCCCTTGCCGAAGCATGCGGCCGGGTGCTGGCCGCTGACGTGCATGCGGACGTGGATATCCCGGGATTTACCCGGTCGGTGATGGACGGGTACGCGGTGCGGGCTGCCGATACGACCGGCGCCGGCGATTCAGTGCCCGCGATGCTCACCCTTCGGGGCAGGATCCAGATGGGGCAGACTGCGGACCGACAGGTAAAGCCCGGGGAGTGCATCTACATCCCCACGGGGGGTATCCTCCCGGAGGGGACCGACGCGGTCGTGATGGCAGAAAACACCGAGCCGTTCGGCGATGAAATCCTTGTAAAAAAAGCGGTGGCACACAATGAGAACGTGATCCAGTACAACGAGGATTTTAAAAAGGGAGAGGTTGTCCTTCCCCAAGGGCGCCGGCTCTCGGCACAGGATGTGGGTGTTCTTGCTGCTGTCGGGTGCGCAGATGTCCCGGTCACCCGCAGGCCGAAGATTGGCATCCTCTCTACAGGAAATGAACTGGTACCGGTCACCGACATCCCCATGATCGGCCAGGTGCGGGACGTCAACAGTTACGTGATCGCCGCGTTCGTCCGCGACCACGGGTGCATCCCGGTCACGTACGGGATTGTCAGGGACGATCGGGCCACCTTCGAGGCAGCACTTGCCCATGCTGTCGGGGAATGCGACGCGGTGCTGATCTCGGGTGGAAGCTCAAAAGACGACCGGGATATGGCAGCAGCCGTCATCGCAGAAAGGGGTGAGGTATTGATCCACGGGGTCGCCATTGCGCCGGGAAAACCCACGATCATCGGGAAGTGTGGCACGGTCCCGGTCATCGGGCTGCCCGGCCATCCGGCTGCAACATTTATCGTCCTTGTCGCTATCGTCAGGCACCTGCTCGATGACATGACCGGCAGTGCCGCACCGGAACCGGTGACGGTGATGGCAAAACTCGCAATGAACGTGCCGTCAACAAAGGGTCGGGAAGACTATATCCGGGTCTCTGTGAAGGACGGGATTGCAACCCCGCTCTTCGGAAAATCCGGGCTCTTAAATACGCTCGCAAAGAGCAACGGCGTGATCCGTGTCCCGGCTGAAAGCGAGGGGATCGAGACCGGCCGCGAGGTCGAGATCATCCTCTGGTAATCCCCCGGCAGGGATCTTTTTTACCAGGGCACTTTGCAGGAATAACTCCCGGTAGTTCAGGTTTCCATTCCACCCTGCCGGTTGATCACCATCAACCGGAGCTCGGTCATCTCCTCAATCGCGTACCGTGGGCCCTCGCGACCCAGGCCAGATCCTTTGACCCCGCCATACGGCATGTGATCGGCCCGGAACGTAGGGATATCGTTGATCTGCACGCAGCCGACATCCATCTCGTCAAATGCGTGGAGCGCCCGGCTGATATCCTGCGTGAAGATGCCCACCTGGAGCCCGTAATCCCCGTCATTTGCCATGCGGATCGCGTCTGCGAACGTATCGTACGGGAGAAGCGAAATCACCGGCGCAAAGACTTCTTCGCAGTTTACCCGCATCTTCGGGGTCGTGCCTTCAAGAACGGTCGGAGTAAACATCGTTCCCTCAAGCGTTCCTCCCGCAAGGCAGCGGGCACCCTGGCGGATCGCCTCCTCTACTTTTACGTACGCCTGCTCGGCTTTTATCCGGTCAAGCATGGGGCCGACATCGGTCGCCGGGTCCCGGGGATCGCCAACCAGAAGTTTCTGTACTGCTTCGAGAATCAACGCACGGGCTCGGTCGTACACCGGCCGGTGCAGGAACACCCGCTGCACGGAAATACAGACCTGCCCGGCGTTGGTGAAACCACCGGTTGCGATCCGGGATGCCGCATACCCGAGGTTTGCATCCTCATGTACTATCACGGCCGCGTTCCCGCCCAGTTCGAGCCCGACTTTTTTCCTCCCGGCGATCTCCCTCAGGTGCCACCCGACCGCACAGCTGCCGGTAAACGAGAGATACGCGATGCGGGGATCTTTTACGAGCTGTTCGGCCCTCCCGGCCGGGCAGGGAAGGACGCTTACCGCATCCGGCGGCAGCCCGGCTTCGAGTACCATCTCCCCGAGAAGCAGGCTTGAGATAGGTGTGGCTGATGCCGGTTTGAGGATGACGGAATCACCGGCCGCAATCGCCGGGGCAAGCTTGTGGCAGGCGAGATTCAAGGGAAAATTAAAGGGAACGATCCCCAGCACCGGCCCGAGCGGGAAGCGCCTGAGATACCCGGTCCGGCCCTCGCTGTCCCCGCCCCAGTCAAGCGGTATGATCTCACCGTAGATTCTCCGGGCCTCTTCTGCGGCAGTCCGGACGGTCGTCTCGGCCCGGGCGACTTCGGTCGTCGCAAACTTCCGGGTTTTTCCACCCTCAAGGATCAACACATCCACGAGTTCATCTGCACGGGCATGTATCTGGTCAGAAAGACGCTCAAGGATCCGCGATCTGGCGTGGGTCGGGAGCCGTCGTGTTTCTTCAAACCCCCGGGATGCCGCGGCGACTGCCGCTTTAATCTCGACATTGCCGGCCTGGCAGACCGTGGCGTAGATCTCGCCGGTATAAGGGAACCGGATGCTGGTGATCTCCTGTGTCTCTTTCTTTTTCCCTCCGACAAGGACCGGATAGGTTTGTACATCCATTCCTTTCACCCTCCTTTCATGCGTATCATCTTTACGTTACAGCCAGTCCCCGACCGTAAAGGAGCAGATACGGGTTTTTTCCAGTACAGCATTTTTACGGGATCCATAAAAAACTGACGGGTCAGACGACGTAAAACTACAGGAAACTGATATACAGGGATGACCGGCCGGTAACAATTGATCTTATGGATATACCCGGGAGGTATTTTTTAAAAGGCCGGTGCTGTCGGTATGCCGTAACGGAACAAAAATGATACGGGCACAAAAAAATTTCAGGCCCGGGTCACTTTGACCGGCACCTGGTATACGGCATCGCTGACACCGACTTCCTTGCGGTCATCGATGCAGAGATAATAGTGTCCCTGGTTTTTGATTGTCAGGGTCTTTGTCTGGGGAGAGGTGACATCGATAATTTTTACCAGAGGGACGATACCCTCATAGGACCAGGTCTTCTGCACGGTGTCCCAGGCGGGTTTGACTGCACCGAATTTCGTGTTGTCAGTGACATCAACAACCAGGAGATTCGGGGTGATCGTGCCGGAACCGGGCGTGGTGACCCAGACCGTATACTTCTCATCGGGATACAGGTACTCCACGCCAAGCGCCTTCTGGAGATCGATGCATGCATAATCATTGAAGTGGACGGAAACCGTTGTGTCGATGCCGGACGTTGCGGCTGACGCAGTCGCCGGTGCAGCCGTCCCGGCCGCAGGTGCATTTGCCGTGGCACCGGATGCGGTCGAGGCCGGTGCCGTGGCTGTCGGGGGGGAGGATGTCGTGGTACAGCCGGCAATGCATGCAAGCAGGATGACCAGCACGGCAACACTCATAAGAGCAAAAGATGGTTTCATGAAGCTCACTATATTTAAAATTCTATAGATAGGTTGTGATTTTGACCGACTGCCGTTACAGGAGGCCCCGGGTAAAAACCGGCTGGTACAAGAAAACTACTTTGTCATAGAGGGACAACATTCATCGATACGTTTGGGCATCCCGCCATCGTAACAGAGGGATTTTGTGAAGGAAGTCACCGCGAACTTCAATGCAAAGGAGATAGAACGCGAGGTGCAGGAATACTGGCGCACCCACGAGACCTACAAGGCAGTAAAGCAGCACCGGAGTGCCGGCAGGGCATTCTTTTTTGTTGACGGCCCGCCGTACACCACGGGGCAGATCCATTTGGGCACCGCATGGAACAAGATCATAAAAGACTCGCTCCTCCGGTACCAGCGGATGAACGGCCGTAATGTGATCGACCGTGCGGGCTACGATATGCACGGCCTCCCGATTGAAGTCAAGGTCGAGCAGATGCTCGGGTTTGCCTCGAAAAAGGATATCGAGACCTTCGGGATCGGGAATTTTATCAACAAGTGCCGGGAATTTGCCATCAAGAATAAGGAACTCATGGACACCCAGTTCGAGAGCCTCGGGGTCTGGCTGGACTTCAAAAACGCGTACCAGACGATCAAGCCCGAATACGTGGAAGCGGCATGGTGGACGCTTGCCCGGGCAGAGGAGAAAGGGATGCTGGAACGCGGGTTCCGGGTCGTGAACTGGTGCCCCCGGTGCGAAACGGCGATTGCGGACGCCGAGGTTGAATACTGGGACGAGACCGACCCCTCGGTCTTTGTGAAGTTCCCGATCAAGGGTAAAGTAAACGAGTCACTCGTTATCTGGACAACGACACCCTGGACGCTGCCGGCAAACGTCGCGGTTGCGGTGGGAAAGGAGTTTGTCTACGCAAGAGTCCACGCCGAGAAGAACGGCCGCGAGGAATTCCTCTGGGTGGCAGAAGACCTCGTCAAACCGGTACTCAAGAAAGGGCGGTACCAGAAGTTCAAGACCTTAGAGACCAAGAAAGGTGCGGAACTGCTGGGCTGGGAGTACGACTCCCCGCTCGCAGAACAGGTCCCGCTCCAGCGCGAGATTGCGCACCGGGTCGTTGCCGCGGATTTTGTCGCGATGGAGAATACCGGTATGGTGCATATCGCACCGGGCCACGGCTGGGACGACTACGTGCTCGGGACAAAGGAGAAACTGGCCATTGTCTGCCCGGTTGACGGTGCCGGGAAGTTTTTGCCTGCGGCAGGAATTTTTGCCGGGAAATTTGTCCGGAATGCAAACCAGGACGTACTCGATGCGCTGGGTGACCACCTGCTTGCGACAGAAAAAATCACTCACCGGTACGGCCACTGCTGGCGCTGCAAGACGCCGATCATCTTCCGGGCGACCTCGCAGTGGTTCCTGAAGGCCTCGGAGATCCGGGATCTCATGCTCTCCGAGGTCGAAAAGGTCACGTGGTATCCCGAATGGGCAGGCAGCGCCCGGTTCTATGACTGGATCAAGGAGGCCCGGGACTGGTGTATCTCCCGGCAGCGGTACTGGGGCATCCCGATCCCGGTCTGGGTCTGCGATAAGTGCGACAAGTACCGGGTCATCGGCACCATTGCGGAACTTGAAAAGGCGAGCGGAACAACCGTGCCCGATCCCCACCGCCCGTTCGTGGACTCGGTGACGGTCCCCTGCGAATGCGGCGGTACGATGCACCGGGTCGGGGACATCTTCGATGTCTGGTTTGATTCCGCGGTTGCGTCGTGGGCGACGCTTGGCTTCCCGGCAAAGACTGAAGAGTTCGAGAAACTCTGGCCGGCTGATTTTATCACTGAAGGCCAGGACCAGACCCGGGGCTGGTTCTACTCGCAGCTGGGCGCAAGCACGATTGCATTCGGGAAAGCGCCGTACAAGAGCGTCTGCATGCACGGTTTTGCTCTCGATGCCGAGGGAAAGAAGATGTCAAAGAGCCTTGGGAACGTGGTATCCCCTGAGGAAGTGGTAGCAAAAGTCGGCGTTGACGTGCTCAGGTTCTACGTGCTCTCTTCATCGGCACCGTGGGACGACCTGAAGTTCAACTGGGACGGGGTCGCAACCGTGAACCGTGCGGTAAACATCCTCTGGAACGTGTACCGGTTCCCGATGCCGTACATGATCCTCGATCATTTCGAGCCGCAGTCAAAGGACGGGATCTGGGACAAGGCATATATCGCCTCGCACCTCCACGAACTTCCCGACGAGGACCGCTGGATTATCTCCCGGGTGAACACGGTCGCCGGCATCGTGGACGCGGCGACAAAGGAGTGCCAGCTCCACCGGGCGACCCGCGAACTGATCAACTTCATCCTTGAAGATCTCTCGCGCTGGTACGTCCAGCTCGTCCGGCCCCGGATGTGGCTGGAAGGCGAGTCCGAACAGAAGGTGTTTGCCTACGAGACAATCTATTACGTGATGCGCCGGCTCATAGCGTTGATGGCCCCCTTCTGCCCACATATTACCGAGGAGATCTACGGCAACCTCCGGTGCAAAAACGACCCGGCAAGCGTGCATATGCTCGACTGGGAAGCCTGCGACAATTCGCTTGTTAACGCGGAACTGGAGCACGCAATGGAACTCGCCCGCTCGTTTGACGACGCGGTGCAGAACGCCCGGCAGGCCGGGAAACGGAAACTCCGCTGGCCGGTCGACGAAGTCGTAATCGTGACCGCAAAGGAAGAGGTCAAGGATGCTGTCGCCCGGCTCAATGCGATCTGCATGGACCGGGCCAACGCCCGCAAGGTGACGGTCGTGATGGGCCGGTGGGACCGGATCGGCTGGCACGCGGAGCCGGTGATGAAGACGCTCGGGAAAGGGTTTGGCAAGAACGCGTTTACGGTCAAGGGGCTCATCGAAGCCGCTGACGGTAATGCGATCAGGATCGCAACCGGTGCCGGGCAGACCTATACACTCGTGAGTGGCGATGCGAAGTACGAGATCGGTGCAGAGCACGTGACCTTCACGGAAAAACTTCCGGCCGATATCTTCTCCGCACCCATGGAGGACGCGACCGTGTACGTGGACGTGGCACTCACGCCAGACCTTGAAGCGGAAGGCTATGCCCGCGAAGTGATCCGCCGGATCCAGGAGATGCGCCGGCAGCTCGATCTCGCGGTCGAGGACTTTATCACGGCCGATGTGTCGGTTGCGGATAAACGGATCTGTGATCTTGTCAGCGGGGGCTGGAAGACCGGGATTGCGGAAGAGGTCCGGGCAAAGAACTTGTCACTGCATAATGCAACTGAACCGGCAACATCTGCGTACCAGCTCATCAAAGAGTGGGATGTTGAAGGGATCGCAATGACAATCGGGATCTCGAAAGCGAACTAAATAGTAAAATCTTTTTTTTTTGCACCGGAGAAAACCTGTGCTCATCCCATTTTTCCGAATCGTTTTGATAAGTTTTGAGGATCCCCCCATTCTCCCCAAGGGGGGAGCAGCCCATTTAATGCAATATCTCACATCCGGGGCAGTACCGGAAACGCCCGTAAAATCGCCCGTTTCAATCTTTCTGGAAATGAGGCATTTTATTTGCCCCGTTTGCAAAAATAAGCCCATTTTGAGCCCCGTATAATGCCCTTTACAGCCCCATATTCGTGTTCTGGCGGCCTCTGTTTTCTGGATCGTCCAAGTGGCAATTTTTCCTTCGAGATCTGCCCAAAAACCGCGTTATCGGGTCCGTTTTATTTCGTCCGATTTCGAAAATAAGCCCAAATTGAGGGTGTTTTTAAACGGAGCCCGATACGGGCTCCGTTTGGGGTGAGGGCAGGGCAATCGGGGGTCATATTGAGCCCGGATTGCTTCAGGTCAATGATGGATTCCGGAGGTAGCTGGCAGGACCGGGTGTATTCGGTCACTGGACATATGCAGGCCATTTCACCATTTTTTTCTTCAGGTCGAGAACCCTGCCGTCAATGATAAAAGTGCCGTCCCCTCTGTGATGGATGACCCGGCGTTCTTTACGCTCCGGATCGACCCATGCCTCGACCACTTCCATAACGAACATGTTGTATCTATCGACAAGGCTGTCGTCCTTCACCCGGCATTCGAAATTGGCGAGGCACTCGGCAACAAGCGGCGGGTTCACTTTTTTTGCGGAGACCGGTGTCAGGCCGAACGCCTCGAATTTGTCAATGTCCGCACCGGAGCAGTTGCCGATCTCAACCACCTTTGTGGCGAGATCGACCGTGGGGACAGCGATCACGCATTCACCGGTCGCGCGAAGCGCCCGAAAACTGTGATCCCAGGGCCCGATCATACAGCCGACGAGCGGTGGGACGCCATCCTGCATCACCATGTGATAACTCAATAGTCATGATATTGGGACGTTCTTTCTTTTGCACCGTTGTCACGAGGACGACCGGCCCCGGTTCTATGAAGCGGTACACCCGGGATAAAGGAAGCTTGTCCATCATGATCGTCACTTTCCCGTGAGGGATATATCAGGATTGGGATTCCGTTTGAGAATAACCCCATAAAAAGAGGGTGAGATACAGGTTATTTTTTCCCGAGATACTGCACGCCGGCCAGGCCTTTGAAATGCTGGTCACCGGTCACGAGCAGTAAATTGTTATTTTCAGAGGTTGCACGGATGAGCCGGTCAGCTATCCCGCCGGCAAACTTCTTTTTTTCATACGTCCCGGCACGTATCGCGATTTCCGGGGTTACGGGGAGAATGCGACTACCCTCGCTGATGAACCGGACAGCACGCTCGCCCTGTTCACGGCCACCTCCCCGCTGACTGAGAATGAATATCTCTGTCAGCGTAACAACTGATGTAAACACCGGTTCATTTCCCCGGAGGATCAGAGAGACTGCCGGATTGTTATTTTTCAGGTGATCTATCCATGCCCACGTATCAAGAAGGTATGCGATAGGGATCATCCTCCTCATCCCGTACAAACTCCGGCAGGTCCGGCATCATTCCCCCGCATTCGGGAAGATTTTTCCGCCATGCACGGTACAGGAACTCTATTGCATCGTTGTACGTATCCAGTCGTTCAACCTGCTTGACATGGTCCAGCCGTTCTTTTGCTAAATCGGTAAATTGTGCCGGGTTTCGTTTCCGGGGCTTGTGGGGAGGATCCGGGACACGGACTACCGGCACCTGCCGTCCCCGCCGTGCTGTTGATTTTGCCGCTTGCATATGGTATACAGTATACAGCATACCCAATAAACGTTTACATCTGACGGATATCGAGAGGCGCATCTGAGATATACGGGGCTTTTACTCATTCATGCCCGACACAGCCCGGGTTCCCGGTTGCCGTGAGCCGCACAGTGGAATGGACGAACCGGCACGTTTTAAAAAAAGACCTGATGAAAGATATCGGTATTTTCGTCTCATTATGTGTGGTCGGCAGATCGAACGCGACAAATTGGTTTTTAATCCTTGTTCTCGTGAGGATTTACTCGAAGGTCCGTTGGGGTCCGGGATCTCGAGTTTTTTGTAGTCGCGGGCCTTGATGGGCCGGACCCGATCTTTGTTTACAGCAGAGGGGTCCGGATCCGGGCTCATTTCAGCAGTTTTACAGCACGTGCTGTAAGAACCCGGAGGAGTTTGCGGGGCCGGATTCGCGATCTTTGCCGCTCCGGTCCGAGATCGATTTTTGTTTACAGCAATTTCAGAATCATGGAGACACTGATCTGCAGTTTTTCCGGAATTTTTGTCACCTCCATAATTCCGGTTTTGCTGTAAATGACATTCTCTAAGTACAGAAATATTATCAGAATACTCTTCTTTGCTGGAACCGGGCGCACCGGTTTGCCATTTTGATTTACAGCAGTTGCTGTAAAACTGCTGTAAACGTGCTGTAATGCTGTAAATGACTTTTCGTCATCCTTGCTCTTTTTTATTGTCCTTGTCGTCATCATCGTGATCGCCATCGTGATCGTGATGGTCATCGTGCAGATCGCGGTCGAGCCAGCAGGCCCCGCCGTTCGCCCACTGCCGGTAGATCTCGCGGCTCCACGTGAACGCCTCGGTCCGGCGCCGGACAGAGAGACCTTCGTCCTCCTTTAGCATCACGGTCCGGTCGGTGAACGAAAGTGCCGGGCACTTCTCTAAAAGGCCCGTGTAATTCTTCCCCTGGCTCTCGTAGCCCTTGAGCATCCGGTAGATCGCTCGGAACCTTGCGCCGGCATCAGGTTAAGGATCACTTTCGCACCGCACATGGCCGGATCCTTATCTCCCTCAGTGGGGTAGTGATCCGATGCTATGCAGATCGAGATCCGCAAGGGACTGGCGCTCCAGCCGGGAACATTTTCTGCCGTGATCGCTCCAGAGAAGGTGATGGTTGCGGCACTCAACAGCAACGCGGATCTCCAGCGGTTCCTGTTCCTCTACATAGGGGAGATTTACTCCCGCATCCTGTCGGGCATCCAGCGGTCATCGACCAACTTTGAGATCCGCCGGGCATTTACTGCCCACCAGCTCCTTACCATGCTCAGGGAAGCCGGCCATTCAGTCGTCTTTGTCGAGCACGACCCCTCCCTCTTTGATGGGGCCATGAACATCATCGAACTGGTAGCTGGGGCATTAAAAGACGTGGGCCGGGAATCGCTTCGGTAAGTCCTATCAAAAAAATTCTGATGTTTGTAAAGGAAAATTTAGAGAAGTACTGATGCTGATGGAGATCAAAAATCGGGCAATAGATGAGGCGAAACAGGAACAAGACAAACGTATTCATATTTACAATGTTTACAATATGATCATGCCAGCAGTGAAGAGAATCCCGGTAACAGAACCGGTATGGAAGGAACTTTCAGAAATGCGTTCAGCCGGCCAGACTTACACAGAACTTCTGGAAGATTTGATTGAGGCGCGAAAAAAGGATCGGCTTGCATCTGATATGATGCGCATTGAAGAAGAGGGAATATTTGTCCCACTCTCGGAGATTAAAGATTGACGTTTGCCCTTCTCATCGAACAAAAACAGATCGATAAGATCAACGGATTCGATGAAAAAAGCCGAAGAATAACCAAAGAAAAACTGGATACCCTCAAGGAAGATCCCTATCCGGGGAAACGAGGGGATAAAGAAAAGTTCTGTCTTCGGGGGGGCTATATTCTTTACCGGCTGCACATCGGGAGATCGTGGACTGCATTTTACCGGATTTACGATAAAGAAAATGTCGTAAAAGTGTTGGACATTATGACCATCGAACAGGCTCATAAAAAATATGGCCGTTTCAAATCAGGTTCTGAATAATTTTTTAATGATTCCTTAATAACGACCACCATGATAAACTCAAGGTGGCTTCTATTTCAGTAATCACCAAATCTCTTTTTTTGCACTGGAGAAAACCTGTGCTCATACCATTTTTCTGAATCGTTTTGATAAGTTTTGAGGGTCCCCCCACTCTCCCCAAGGGGGGAGGCAGCCCATTTAATGCAATATCTCACATCCGGGGCAGTACCGGAAACGCCCGTAAAATCGCCCGTTTCAATCTTTCCGGAAATGCAGCAATTTATCTGCCCCGTTTGCAAAAATAAGCCCATATTGAGCCCCATATAATGCCCTTTACAGCCCCATATTCGTGTTCTGGCGGCCTCTGTTTTCTGGATCGTCCAAGTGGCAATTTTTCCTTGAGATCTGCCCAAAAACCGCGTTATCGGGTCCGTTTTATTTCGTCCGATTTCGAAAATAAGCCCAAATTGTGGGTATTTTTAAACGGAGCCCTATACGGGCTCCGTTTGGGGTGAGGGAAGGGCAATCGGGGGTCATATTGAGCCCGGATTGCTTCGGGTCAATGATGGATTCCGGAGGAATCTGGCAGGACCGGGTGTATTCGGTCACTGGACATATGCAGGCCATTTCACCATTTTTTTCTTAAGGTCGAGAACCCTGCCGTCAACGACAAAGGTGCCATCTCCCCGGTGGTGGATGACCCGGCGTTCTTTACGCTCCGGATCGACCCATGCCTCGACCACTTCCATAACGAACATGTTGTATCTGTCGACAAGGCTGTCGTCATTCACCCGGCATTCGAAATTGGCGAGGCACTCGGCAACAAGCGGCGGCTTCACTTTTTTTGCGGAGACCGGTGTCAGGCCGAACACCTCGAATTTGTCAATGTCCGCACCGGAGCAGTTGCCGATCTCAACAACCTTTGTGGCGAGATCGACGGTGGGGACAGCGATCACGCATTCCCCGGTCGCGCGAAGCGCCCGAAAACTGTAATCCCAGGGCCCGATCATACAGCCGACGAGCGGAGGGATGCCATCCTGCATCACCATGTGATAACTCAATAGTCATGATATTGGGACGCTCTTTCTTCTGTACCGTTGTCACCAGGACAACCGGCCCCGGCTCAATGAAGCGGTACACCCGGGATAAAGGAAGCTTGTCCATCATAATCGTGACGTTCCCTTCCGGGATCTATCATGATTGGGGTTCTGCTGGGAATGACAAAAGGAAATTGCGAGAGATCGTTCCCTTTTTTGTTTGAGGGGAACTCGTTTCCTGCACAGCCCGGTCGCACTCGCGGAACGGTTCATCCCCACGCATGTGGGGAACTCGAAAGTGAAAATAGTAACAATTCCGACATCTTGGGGACACTCCCAAAACCCCCCTTCTTTTCATTTCCAGGTATCCTAGTCCGATCCGGAGGGAGATCTGCCTCCCAAAAGCGTATATTAGCGTTCTACGAAAGCCCGATTTACCCGGAAATACGGCAATCCGGGGACAATACAGTCGAATTCCAAAAATGTGTGTAAAACTGCACCCGTTTTGTGCATTTCAACACCTTCAAAACGCTCCGGCCGGAATGGGCAGGGCCTCATTCTCCGACGGAGACTCCTGCACCGGCACCGGGGCTGTGGTTCGACAGTTTTCATCGATCCGGGAACGGGTTTTTGAGGGTAAATCATTCGGAAATTCTGCCTCCCCTACAAATTCTCCGGCGTGAACTTCCCAGGATACCCTCCGGAGCCCCATATCCGCGTTCTGTTCGATCCCACATCCTCCAGTTCCTCCCGAAAAAACCCGACCGCTGGAACGCTGCTATTAGGTGTCGGGGCTCTCCGACGTTAAAATACCCTTTTTACCCTGAATTAGTGCCTGTTTTTGGCCCATGAGTGCCTCCCGGTAGGAAAAAGGAGGTGATCGGAGCCCAATATGGGTCCGGAATATCCGGTGTCTCCGGGAACGCATGGAAGTGTCGGGTTACAGGTTTTGTGCGAGAAGAGCCAGCCACGCGGGAATGTACAGGATCTCTTTACCGCTGGCGGCGGTCTTTTCCATCATGTTCCGGGTGATGATGATGCCGGTCGGGAGGTGGCGGGCATCCATGAAGGCCAGGATGTTCCCGGCATCGGACGGGCTGATCCGGCTCTGGTATTTCACTTCGATCGGGATCAACGTACCACCTCGTTCCCGGACAACATCCACTTCGCGTTTTTTTGCATCCCGCCAGAAATAGTCCCCGGCAAAGAGCGTCTCGACATACCGGCCGAGAACGGTGTCGATGAGCTGGGTGCGGTCGTAGCCGAGGACGGCGCAGGCGATTGACGGGTGGATAACATACAGTTTTTTGTTCTTCCGCGCCCGTTTTGCCGGGCTGCCGGTGTAGGACTCCGCGACCCTGACGAGGAATGCAATCCTGAGGTAGAAGAGGTAACTTGTCACGGTCTCGTAATGGACAGAAAAGATCCGGGACAGGTTCTGGATATCGAAAAGGTTCGATGAGGTCTCGCAGGTGTACCGGAACATTTCGTGGAGGATGTCGCGCCGCCTGACATCAAATATTGCCGGGATATCCTGGTAGATGATCTTTTTTACAACAAGATCATGGATATATTTCCGGATCACGGTGCTGTCCTCTTCGTTCACGAGCTCGGGGAATGCGCCTTTGTAGAGATATTCCAAAAATTCGTGTTCAAAGTACTCTTTTTCGGTGATGCACGTGAGGTACAGCCGGTTTGTTGCGGCGAAATCGTCAAGCGCCGCACCCGCCGGTTCGATGATCCGCCCTTTCATCGCAAGGTATTCGCGGAATGTCAGGGGATTTAACGGGAATGTGACCAGCCGCCCGGCAAGCGTGGCCTTCGCTTTCGAGATCTCCAGCGATTCCGATCCGGAGACGATGAACTTGAGGTTTTTCTGGTCGTAGTAGCGCTTGAGCGTCCCTTCCCAGTCGGCCACGTAATGGATCTCATCGAGGAAGATGGTGGCAGCGCCGAGGGTATTTACCGCATAATCGAGAATAAAGACCAGCACCTCTTTCTTCTGCGTCACCTCTTCATCGAAGGAGAAGAAGAGCGCCTTTTTTTCCCTGCCCGTCTCTTCCATGAGCTGGCGCATGAGCGTGGTCTTGCCAGTCCGGCGCAGGCCCACGATAGCGATTGCCTGTTTTTTTGGAAGCCATGGCTGTATCTCCGCGTAGAGATCCCGCCGGAACTCCGGGACTGCGAGGGGATGCCCTGCCAGCTGGGGGTTGTATTCGTAGATGAGCCGGATCAGGTACTCGTTATCCACAGTGTAGTGTGGTTAACTTGGAAAGTTAATATGGTTATGGTGTGGATATGTTTGCAGATTCGAGAGTACCGGGATCCGATCCGGAAACCCCCCTTCTTTTCAGATTTATGTACCGTAATCCGATCCCGGGGGAGATCCTCTTATTAAAAGGGACTATGAGCGTACCACAGAGGTTCAGTTTGTCCGAAATACGCCAATCCGAGGCCAATCCTATCAAATCCCCAAAAATATGTACCGGAATTTGCCATTTTGTGCAGTTCAACACATTTAAAACGCTCCGGCCGTAGGGGGCAGGCACTCATTCTCCGACGGAGACTCTGCACCGGCACCTGGCCTTGAGGTTCGATGTTTTTTCTCTCGATCCGGGAACGGGTTTTAAAAGGGTAACTCAATCGGAAATTGTGCCTCCCGCAAAAATTCTCCGACGTGAACTCTCCCGGATACCCTCCGGAGCCCTCTATCCGCGTTCTGTTCGATCCCACGTCCGCCAGCACCTCCCGGGAAAACCCGGCTGTTGGAACGCTGCTATTAGGTGCCGGGTCTCTCCGGCGTAAAAAAGCCCTTTAGCGCCTCAATTAGTGCCGGTTTTAAGCCCATGAGTGCCTCCCGGCCGGAAAAACAGGGTAATCGGGGCCCAATACGGGGCCGGAATACCCGGTGTCACCGGGGATCATGGAAATACCGGCCCCGGTCGTCATGGATGAACCCGGTGACACACCAGGGCACTCATTACCAATGAGAACATTTTAGTATATCTACTAATTACTAATTAGTATGAGTTCCCGGGAGATCCTGCGTCACCTTGTGATCCAGCAGAAGAACCAGATCGAAAAAGGCGGCGATTATATCGAACGGTCGATCCTTCCTGAGGTTCTCGATGCATTCAGCGACAACCGGGTGCTGATCCTCACCGGGATCCGGCGGTGCGGCAAATCAACGCTCTTAAAACAGATCATGCAGAAGAAAACCCGGTACTGCTATATCAACTTCGAGGACGAGCGTCTGCTGGCATTCCGCGCAGAAGACTTTGAGACGCTCAATGAAGTCCTCTTCGAAGTGTACGGTGTGCCTGAGATCTATTTCTTTGACGAGATCCAGAACATCGACCGGTTCGAGACCTTTGTCCGGCGGCTCCAGGACCAGGGCAAGAAAGTCGTGCTCACCGGCTCAAACGCCGCACTGCTGAGCCAGGAATTCGGGACCCGGCTCACCGGGAGATACAAACTCTTTAGCGTCTACCCGTTCTCCTTTGCGGAATTCTTACGGTTCAACAGGATCGATACCGGCAGGGATTCTTCGTACCTGACGGAAGAACGGGTCAGGCTCATTTCCGCATTTGAGACATATACCCAAACCGGCGGGATGCCGGAATATCTCAAAAATTCCGACCCCGACTACATCAGGACGCTGTACGACAATATACTCTACCGGGACATCATTGCCCGGTATTCCATCCGGAGACAGCGGCTCGTACGGGAACTGGTCGGCATGCTCGCCTCGTCCATCGCGCTCCCGTTTACCTATAACTCCTTAAAAAAGACGCTCGGGCTCAAAAACGCGATCACCGTCAAGGAATACGTCTCCTACCTTTCCGGCGCATACCTGTTCTTTGAGCTCTCCCGGTTTGACTATTCCGTAAAAAAACAACTGAACTCCCCGCGAAAAATCTACATGATCGACACCGCGTTTGGCATTCTCAATGGGTTTTCTTCCTCGCCCAATACCGGGCGGCTTCTTGAAAATATTGTGTTTGTCGAGTTGCTGCGCAGGGGCAGCGAAGTGTATTATTATTCCGGGGATCGTGAATGCGATTTTATCATCAGGCGCGGCCGGAAAATAACCCGGGCCATACAGGTATGTCATGAACTCAATAACGACAACGAGGACCGGGAGATCGGCGGGATTCTTGAGGCCATGGACAGTTTCGGGTTGCACGAAGGCATTATCCTGACAAGCCACCAGGAAGAGACCCGAAAGCTTGGTGATTCGACCATCACCATTCAACCGGTCTGGAAGTGGCTCATGGAAGAGAGCACGGGATAAAGATCAGGTCTGGCCCCGCGTGCAGGAAAAGAAAAAAATCCCGGCCAAAAATATACCCCGCACCCGCAATGGGGCAAATGAGACACGCCAAAAAATTTAAAAAATTTTCTTTCTCCACATCAAAACGCCCATCGCTGCCGAGATCATAAACGAAATAATAAAGATCGTTTCAAAGGCAAAGGGCCTGCCCGACAGCGGGATATCCCCGACATTCATCCCGTAAAAACTTGCAATCATCGTGGGGATCGCAAGGATAATCGTAACGGATGCCAAAAACTTCATCACGATGTTCAGGTTGTTCGAGATAATCGTCGCAAACGTATCGGTCATACCGTTGATGATGTGCAGGTAGATCTGCGACATCTCAAGGGCCTGCTTGTTCTCGATAATAACATCGTCTAAAAGTTCGGAATCCTCCTCGTACATCCGGAGCGGTTTTACCCGCATGATCCGTTCGAGCACAACCTCGTTGCTCTTGAGCGATGTCGAGAAGTAAATCAGGCTTTTCTGCATCTCCATCATATGGAAGAGCTCCTCGTTCTTCATGGATTTGTGAAGCTCTGACTCGATGTGCGAGATCGACTTCTCGATCTGGCGGAGGTGCGTCAAATAAGAGGACGCGTTCCGGTAAAAAATCTGGAACAGGAACCGGGTCTTCTTGAACGTCGCAAAGTGGCGGACTTTCCCCGAGATAAAATCATCAAGAATGTGGGTCTCGTACTTGCAGACCGTGACGAGATTTTTTTCGGTGATGATGATCCCGAGCGGCAGCGTCGTCAGGGTGCGGATGCCCTCGTTCTCCATCACGGTCGGGATATCGATAACAACAAGGACGACCCCGTCTTCCATGTCGATACGCGGCCGCTCTTCCTCATCGAGCGCTGCTTTCAGGAAATCAAGGGGGATCCCACAGGTCTCGCCTATGATCTTCAGTTCGGGCTCCGAGGTATTGAACAGGCGGATCCATGCACCGTCTTCGATCCCGCTGATATCGGCCGTGACCTCCTGGAGCCCATCCTCTTTTTTTGTCCTGATAATCTGCTGCATCTCTTCCCCCGATTATTTTTTTATGAGTTTCCGGTGACGGCGCCCCGGTCTTTTTAGGGAGCCGGTGTACGGAATCTTTCCCGCTTCGTTACATTACAGGGAAAACGGTCCCGGGTGCTATTGACAGTACTGGTGAATCTTTGACCGCTTCCATAAAACTGCTTTTTGGTTTTAAGTCCGGCCGGGATCAATAAATCCAGGGGGATTATCGGGACGAGAACCTGCCGGAGATTACGGGCCACCGGTGCCACCGATCAGCTTCTTCAAGAACGCCTGCCCTTCCGGTGTCGTAAAGAGCGGGAGGTCGCGGTCCGTGACAACCATGCTCCGTGTCACCGTCACGTGCTCTTTTGTGATCGGATTGTAGCCTTCTTTTTCGATCTCCTTTTTGCAGACAAGCACTCCCCGGCGCTGCCAGGCCGGTGTCTTTGCGAGATTGACACCCCGCTTGTGCATCATCTCGTGGAGCTCCTGCGCCGGCATCCCCTTGAGCTTTCTTGCCGCGTCGGTCCCGTCCATCCCTTCACTGATCAGCGCCTGCTGGCAGTAGGCATTCAGGTGGTCGCGCCATGCCTCGTCCTGCCGGCCGGTTATGTACTCGATCGCGGACTCGGGGGTTGCCTGCACGATCCGCGCATCAAACGCGAGCGGTGCTTTTGCATCAAGCGCAAGCGTGAGAGCGCTTGCCGCATACGAAGCGGCGACAGAATCGATCTTCTCAACCCGGCCCGAGAAGGGAAGTTCGGTAAGGTACAGGCTGATCTCGTCCGAGAACGTGTACGCAAAAACCGGCGTAAGGCCGCTCTCCCCGACAAGTAACCGGCAGACTTCGACCATCGCATTATTGAACCGGTCGTCAAACGGTTTTACAAACCCGAACTTCCTGGTCAGCCCGTGGAACGCGCGGCCATCGAGCCGGACAAAGACCGGGGAAATCGTGGCTAGATTTGAAAAGATCTCCCGGTTTTCCATGAATACCACCAATGCGGAGAAAAAAAGGGGGCGGCCCCGCACCACCCGGACTATCGTTACTGCTAAAACCCGGTTTATTGTTCCTCAATCGTGCCGGATGCGAACGCGCCCGGCAGGTGGCGGATAAGCACGATATCATCGATAGCGCTGATGATCCGGTAGGGGATCTTGAGGCCCTTATAATTCTTGAGCTCGAAGAGCTGGTCGTTTACCTTACCCACCACAAGCGATTCGATCTTCTTAGAGTCCACATCGATGACAACATCGTCGACTTCTCCGATGTACATGCCCTTGTCAGTGTAAATCGAAAGCCCGAATAAATCCGTAATCTGGGTTTCCATCGTTATCAGATGAAAGTATATACCATATGGGTTAAAAAGATAATCCATACTTTATGGACGGATCACTTCGAATCGGGCGGCTTTTTGACATCCCGATCCTGCTCCACTACACCTTTCTGCTGGTCATCCCGCTGTTTGCGTACATTATCGGCAGCCAGATAACGTCCACGACGGACATGCTCATAGAAATTTTCCACGTTACGATCGATACGAGCATAATAACTTCTGGTTTCATGCCCTGGATCCTCGGGACGCTTGTCGCACTCGGGCTCTTTCTCGGGGTGCTCGTCCACGAGCTTGCCCACTCGCTTGTCGCGAAGGCTAAAGGCATCAAAATGCAGAGCATCACGCTCCTGATGTTTGGCGGCGTCGCCCAGATGGACGAAGGGGCGCCGGAACCCCGGACAGAACTCCCCATGGCGCTTGCCGGGCCGGTGATGAGCCTCGTCTTTGGTCTTTTCTGCTGCGGGCTCGTGTACATAACCCCGGCGATGGCAGCCGACGCTCCCACACAGGGCGTTCTTGTCTTCATCTTCGGGTACCTCGGCGTGCTCAACATCATCCTCTTTGCGTTCAACCTGATCCCGGCCTTCCCCATGGACGGCGGCCGGGTACTCAGGGCGGTGCTTGCGATCAAGATGCCGCTTGACCGTGCAACGCGGATCGCGGCAAATGTCGGCAAGGCATTCGCCGTCATCTTCGGGATTATCGGCCTCTACCTTTTCTCCCCGTTCCTGATCCTGATCGCGCTCTTCATCTACATCGGGGCGAGCATGGAATCGACGGCCGTCCAGTACAACGTCCTGTTACAGGATGTGACCGTGGGCAACATGATGACTGCCCCGGTGACCACGGTGCCCGAAAACATGCCGCTTTCAAAAGTGATCGACATGATGTACGCGAGCAAGCACCTCGGTTTCCCGGTCACCGAACGCGACATGCTCGTGGGCATGGTGACACTTGCGGACGTGAATCACACCTCGCCTATCGACCGCGAAGCGATGCAGGTAAAGGATATCATGACCCGGGATATTGTCACCCTCCCACCAACGGCATCGGTGCTGGACGCCCTCCGGATCATGTCAACCCGGAACATCGGCAGGATACCGATCGTGCATGAGGACCGGATTGTCGGGATCGTGACCCGGACAGATATCCTGAAAGTTACAGAATTAAAAAAGATGTAGGCAGAGAATCCCGAAGGATTCCTGCACGCTTAACGTACCAGATCTTTTCTTTCTGCATAACTATTTTCAAGATTAATCCCAATAATTAAAGACAATTCTTTAGGATCCTGTCAGAATTAGGGCACATCATGATATCCGTAATCATCCCGGCATACAATGAAGAGGCTAATATCCGGAGGTGCCTGTCTGCCCTGTGCAGCCAGACGGTTCCCCGCAGTTCCTATGAACTGATCGTCGTTGATGGAAATTCCCGTGACCGGACACGGGAGATTGCAGCAGAGTACGCGGATCTTGTATTTATCCAGGAATCTGAAAAGGTCTCCGGTGCGCGAAACGATGGATTTCGCCGGGCGAAGTATGATATCGTTGCGACAACCGATGCTGACTGTATCGTCGCCCATGACTGGATTGAACAGATCCTTTTTTCATTCCAGGAACCCCGTGCGGTCCTTGCCTTTGGCCCGGTAACCTCGATTGAAGATACGCCAAAAAACCGGCAGTATGTCCTGCTGTTCAATTTCCTGATACGATTCGGGGCTGCCACCCGGATGTATTATTACACGCTCGGCTGTAACACCATCTTCCGGTATGACACCCTGAATCGCATCGGGATGTACAGGATTATGGATGCCGGGGACGATCTTGAAGTGGCGACCCGGATGAGAAAAGAGGGAAAAGTCGTCTTTAACCCCGACCTGAAAGTCGGGTTCGATTTCCGGAGATATAACCAGTACGGGTTCTGGAAAACAATCTATGAATGGTATCGTATCATCCTCGACGGAGGAATTTCCAAAAAATATACGTATACCCGGCGGGAATACAAAACGAGCGCCCCGGATGAAGAGACCGTGATGAATAAACCCCCGGAAAAAGAGCGGGTATAACCGGGAAGCCACCCCGCTTGTTTATCCTGATTTCTGGCTCTTGTCCTCCTCTTTTTCCTTGTTTTTCAGCTCCCGTTTGAAGATGGCAAGTCCTGCAACGGCGCCGAGAATGATATTTAAGTAGAATGTCACAAAACGCCACAGGATGACAAAGATCCCGATCATTCCTGAGGGAATGATCAGTGCATACAGCGAAGATGTGGAGAGCTCGGTGATCCCCGATGACCCTGGTGTGAGCGGGATCATCATGATGATGGCAAGGATGATCTGGAAGAACATGGATTCAAGGATGTAGGGGCTAAGGCCGAGACCCATCATAATAACCGAAGCGACCAGAAACTCACTCGTCCAGAAAAGTCCTGTTAAGATTCCACCGACGACAAGACCCCTTCGTGCAGGTCCGGTAAACCGGGTCGTGCCCTCAAAAAAATTTTCAATCTCGCGTTCTGCCCGCCCGGTTATTTTCTGGTCCGTATCAGAGGATTTGAAGAACCGGGCAACCACCCAGTTAACCAGCCTCATCACGAGAGATTTTGTTTTTTTCGGGTATCTTATGGCGAGAACCAGGAGGACAAGGACCCCGATCATGAAGACCAGGGCGAAGGCAACAAGGATTACCAGGGCAGGACTAAACGTGCCGAGGAAATACGGCAGCATCACAAAGAGGATAAGAACTCCCATGACAGAAAGGATGAGCCCGTCAAGGAACCGTTCCATGATAACAACCGCGATGGCATCTCCCATCCTGACGCCGCCACGGTAAAGTTCGTGCACCCGTACCGGGTCGTTTCCCACCTGTCCGGGAGTGATGGTGCCGGCAAGCAGCCCGGCAAGTACCATGTTGATGCAGTACGGGAGCGGTACACGATAGCCAAGGGAAGCGGACATCAGGTGGACCCGCATACCCCAGATCACCAGCGCAAGCAACCGGAACAGGATAGCAATGACCAGAAATACGAGGTTAAATGCGAGGATGTAGCCGATCGTTTCTTCGTTGAAGGTTGTGGCGAATATGATGACGATAACTACAAGGCTGAAGAGGATACTGAGTGCCATCCAGCCCCGATTTGATTTTTTCACCATATTCCTCCCAGACTAAAAGGGTACGTATCCCGATCGTCCTAGTGAATTCGTATTGTCGGGTTGTAATGATTTGGATGTTTTTTTATTTGTGTTAACATTCCAGAAGCAAATCGAGCGGCGAGTTCCCCGCAACTTTATTAAATTCTGCGATATCTGCAAACGGGCGCTTCGCAATCACGGCAGCCACCCGTTTCTTCCCGACGCCGGGCAACCAGCGGAGCGCTGAGACTGGCAGGGTGTTGACGTTGAGCGGGAGCGGGAGGGCGGTGATCGAACGCATGCCCCAGTCCACCACCACGGCATCGATCACGGTGCGGACGGGCAGCTTCACCGGGATGCCCGCGAGGATCGGGTATGAGCCCGGCTGCCGGCCAAACGAGAGTTCGCCCGAAACCTCGATCCGTACATCGCGGAGGATGGTCCCGATGGGAAAGACCCGCTGGAGCATAGGGAGATCGATCTTATTCCTGACATACTCCTTGAATGCCTTAAAGCGCCGCTCGTTCTTCCCGAGCGTGTTATCCGTGTACGCCCGTGTCCCCTCAAACGGCATCACCTGCCGGATGTTGACACGCCGGACCATGAGGCCGGCCGCGAGCACCCGGGCGAGGAACTCCTCGTTTTTATCGTAGGTTGCCGGGGTCTCTCCCGCAAGCCCGCAGACGAAGTTAAGGCCGGGCAGCAGGTCGGGGATCCCGTCCTTTCTCGCCCCCCCGACTTCATTGACAATTTCTATCGCCCGTAAGACCTCGTCCGGCTGCGCCTTGAGGTTGTTTGCCGCTATCACGGCCGGGTCCGCAGTCTCCATACCGAATGCAGCGACATCACCGGACGTGTGATGCCGGCAGATGGCGCGAAGCGCCTCCCGGCTCTTCTCCTCGTGCCGTGCGATGGTAGCCGGGTTCGTGTTGTCGATGTGGAGCGTTTTCAGATCCGGGGCTGCGGCCCGGATCCCGGAAAAAAGTTCTTCGAGAAGATCCGGGCGCGGTGCCGGGTACTCCCCCTCCCCGGCACCATACGCAAGGATATCCGGCTGCCGGCCGACCCGAAAGTGCCGGGCGCCGCTCGCCGACAGTGCCGTAACCTCGGCTGCAACCCCGGCAACGGACCGGTACCGGGGCCGGCCATAGAATGGTTCGGTGCAGAACGAGCAGCCGCCGGTCGCCCCGTGGGAGCAGCCCCGGGCGGTCTCGAGCTCGCACATCACGTACGGGAAGTCCGGGTGCTGCGTGATGATGCTGGCCCCCGCGACGCTCCACGGGTCGGTCAGGGCGTAATCGAAGACCCCGTTGGGCTCTCCCCCGGTAAGGTACCGATCGAGCGCCACGGCTGGCTCTCCGGTAAGCAGCGCGTCAAATCCGGTGATCAGTTGCCGGACGGCTTTTTTCCCGCCCTCGCCGGCATACCCAAAGCCGATGGGACCGCCGATCAGTTTCTTTGGGCCCTTCACCATATGGCCCACCTGCTGGCACTCGGTGATGGTGGCAGGAGTGCCGCCAAGGTATTTCCCCGGCACCGTCACCCCTGCGATCATCACAAGAATGCCGGCCCGGTTCATCGGTATTGCCAGCTGCGGATCGCTTCTGAGCTGGTCGATGGTAAAATACCGGACAGAAAAACCCCGGACTGCAAGCGCCCCCGCAACCGTCCGGATATACGGCGAGATGTACGGCGGGACGCCGAGGCATGCGGGCTCGTCCACGTACCCGTCAAGGATCACCGCCTCCCGGTTTTTGTCGCCCTCAACCGTCATGGCCGATCAGGGCAAGGAGTTTTTTTGCCCACATAAGTTTTCCACGCTTGACCGGGTCTACATTTTTGTCGTCGAGGTCAAAGCCGACAAGCGTAATTGTTTTCGCACCGAGCGCATCGGCGGCAAAGACTGCACGATCACCATCCGAAAAACCGCCGAAGTTATGGACATGCGGGAGCGGTATGCTCTGCGTAGTGGCGACAAGAGGGCCGGTGAATTTTTTTGTCCAGTGCCGGAGGAGCGGCACATTGTCGCCGTGTGCATGGACCACCACAATGGTTCCGGTTGCGTTCATTTCCAGGAGCAGGTCGGTGGCTCCGTCAAGGTCCGTGAAGACCGCGTCAGGCCGGATGCCGTGAGTGAAGAGGACGTCGGCCGCTGCATCGGCGGCAAAGACCACGCTCCCTTCCGGGATGCGGCCGAGTTCTTTTATGAGGCAGGGGGCGTTCCCGCAGACCACGATGTCACGTCCCGTGACAAGCCCGGCAAGTGCCGGGAGATCGTCGCGGGAAACGAGCGTAGCAAGGAGTGCAGCCGCTCTCTCATCATCCTCGCGGGAAAATCCAAAATAATCGAGGATCTCGCGGTAGTGCGGCTCCCAGAGAGAAAAGTCCATGCGGTCACCTGGATGGATGAGGAGGGGCCGGCACGGCCTCACTCCTCATTTTTCTTGTCCTCGTTTTCGAGACCGACGAGGTTCTTGAACTTCTGGAGGATCGGCTCGATGGTGATGTCGAGGAGCGCCACCTTGTCGGAGACGTTCCCGAAATAGTGGAGCGGGAGGTTTGCCGCCGCCATGTTCGGGTGGCCGCCGGCGTCTCCCATGTCCCCGAATGCCTCGGCAAGGGCATTCCCGACGTGCAGCCGGATGTCCCGGTTCCGGGCCGAGATCACGATCGAGGTATCCGTGATCCCGTACACGAGCGCCGTGTTCACGCCTTCGAGCGTGATCAGGAGATCGGCTGCCTGCGGGAGGGCGTCCCGGTTCATCACGTAGCCGACGTTCGAGAAGAGGTACCCGCTCTGGATCTTCCGGTTCTGGATCGCCTTTCCTATCACGTCCAGCGTCTCCTGCGACATGGACGGCGACATGATCTTATCGAGGAGATCCGCATCCGTAAGCGGGAGGAGGAAACCTGCGTTCCCCAGATCCTGGGGGGTAACGTTTCTTTTGAACTCCTTTGTGTCAGTCCGGATACCGTACAGGAGTGCGGTTGCCACCCTCTTGTCGACCGGGATGTCCAGTTCCTGGAGATACTGGGTCATGATGCTCGCGGTCGCACCGATACCCGGCCTGATATCCGTGAAAGTCCCTTGGCCGGCCGCGTGGTTCCCGTCCTTGTGGTGGTCGACGATGATATGGATCTTTGTCTGGGGCGGGATGTCGTTGTTGGAACCCGGGCCCGGGCAGTCCACCATCGCAAGGTAGGTGCATTTCTGGAGTGCTTCGGGCGTTACGTGCTCCATCTTGATATCGAGCAGGTTCACAAACGTCCGGTTCTCCTGGTGCCCGATGTTTCCCTCGTAGAAGATCCGGCAGGTGAGCGTCTTTGAGTTCGCGTGCCGTGCGATCTCGGCAAGGGCCATGGCGCTTGCAATCGCGTCAGGGTCCGGGTTCTTGTGGGTGATGATCCCGAGAATGCCATCCCAGCCGGCAAGGAGCGAGAAGAGTCTCTGGGAGACCCGGCTCGCGTGCTGCTTTTTGATCTGGAAGACGGCAGTCTTTGCGACGACTTCCTGCGGGTAGATGACAAGATCCGCACCGGCGGCCGTGAGCTTCCCGCCGGTCACCGGGTCGACCGCCCGGGCGATCACCTGCACTGTCGGGTACCGTCTTTTTACGGCAAGGACGGCGGCGAGATTTGCGTCCGCGTCGCCGGTCATCACAAACGCGATCTCGAACGCCGGCAGTCCAACGAGCATTTCAGACGAGGTGATGTCCCGCATATATGCGTCGTACTTCTGGTCGCGGAGGTGGCGCACGCGCGACTCGTCACGGTCGACGACGATCACACGTTCGTTCTCTTTCGCGAGTTCGAGGATAATATTGTACCCGTTTGTCCCGCACCCGAAGATACAGTATTTTATCGGGGCTGCCGACTCAAATGCGGCGTTATCAGGCATGTTAGATGAAGATGTACCACGCCCACGTATAAAGGAATTCTCCGGCCATCCGGGCTCCGGGTTCCAAAACATTTATTCGGCTGTACCGGCCACATTATTAGGCTACGTGGGTCTGTAGCTTAGTTCGGCATAGCGGCGGACTCTTAATCCGCAGGTCAAGGGTTCAAATCCCTTCAGGCCCGCTTTTCTCATCTTTCATTGTTCTTCACGGCAGAGTCTATTTTCGATGGCCTGCTCCCCGCCATGAGGAGGTACTTTAATAGCGATTGCGTAAACACAGACTGTACTCCCGTCTGATATTGTTCGGACGTGTAAAGGGGGCAGGGCTCACGTTTACCTTCGACCTGATCATCGGGATGCTGTTTGTCTCCGGCATCAGCATGGCAAGTCTCGGGCTGTATGCCAAGAAGTTCGTCAACAGGGTTCCCGCGGCAGCACCTTTTATCCTGCTGATGTTCTGCGGGGCAGCCTGGTCTGTGCTCTATGCCCTCGACCTCCTGACCGCATCCCTCCCGCTCAGGGTCTTCTATCACAACCTCCGCTTTCTCGTCCTCCCGTTTCTCTCCATTATTGAACTCTGGCTGGTACTCGCGTACGTACATAAGACGGAATGGATGCACCGGGACTGGGCAGCCATGCTTCTTGTCATCCCGGTTGTGTCTGCACTCCTTGCGATCACGAGCCCCTATCATACCCTGTTCCGGTACAACTTCTCCCTCAATACGGCCGGCCCGGTACCTGTGCTCCAGTATTCCGAGAGCACGTTCTTTATCCTCTATTCTTTCTACTCGTTTATCCTGCTCGCTCTCGCGGTTATCCTGCTGGTCGTGGAGACTCATAAGAAGGGGACGCTTCGGGAAATGCCCACAATTCTCCTGCTTCTCGCCCTCGCGTTCCCGACCGTACTCAGTTACCTCTCCCAGATCTTCCTGATCCCGTTTCCCGGCATCAATCTGACTCCTGCCCTTCTCTGGATCCCGGCCATCCTGTATGCCGTGGCACTCTTCCGCTTCCAGTTCCTGGATATCATGCCGATTGCGCGGAGCCGGCTGATCGAGGCATTAAGCAAACCCGTGCTGGTGCTGGATAAGGACCTGCGTGTCATTGACATGAACCCGGCGGCAGGTTCGCTTTTTTCCCTCCCGCCTTCCTCTGCCTTGGGGAAATCCATTGACATGATTGTACCGGACTGGCCGGATTTCCTGTCGTTATGCAGGGGGGTCACCGTGCAGAAACAGGAACTCGCCCGGGCCAGGGACGGCGTCACGCACTACTATCTGGGATCTGCCGAGCCGCTCCTGACTCATCAGGGCGATACGGAAGGCCATCTCATCTTCCTGCAGGATGTCACTGACCTGAAACAGACCGAACAGGCACTCCGCGAGAGCGAGAAACGGTACAGGGATCTGTTTGAGATTAACAATGCGGTCATGCTCATCGTCAATCCGGAGACCGGCAGGATCGTGGACGCGAACACCGCTGCCTGCCGCTATTACGGATACAGCAAGGAGGAATTTGCCGATATCGCGATCATGGATATCAATATCGCAGATCCGAAAACGACCTACCAGAACATGGCCCACGCGGCATCAAACGGGGGCAAGGTGTTTTCATTTCGGCACAAAAAGAAGAACGGGGAGATCCGGGATGTTGAAGTATTCAGTGCCCCGGTTATACTTGACGGGCACCGTCTGCTCCATTCGATCATCCAGGATGTGACGGAAAGAAAACAAGCAGAAGAATCCCTGCGGATGAAAACCGAGGAGCTGGACCAGTACTTCACCACAAGCCTCGACCTCTTCTGCATAGCCGACACTGACGGATATTTCCGGCGGCTGAACGCACAATGGGAGAAATCACTGGGGTATACACTTGCTGAACTTGAGGGGAAACGGTTCCTGGATTTCGTGCACCCGGACGACATGCAGGCAACCCTTGACGCGCTATCCACACTAAGTGCCCAGAAAGAAGTGCTCAACTTTACCAACCGGTACCGCCACCGCGACGGCACGTACCGCTGGATCGAGTGGCGGTCGTTCCCGAAAGGGAACCGGATCTTTGCTGCCGCCAGGGATATCACGGAACGAAAGCGGGTTGAAGAAGCCCTCCGCGAGAGCGAAGAGAAGTACCGCTCGATCATCGACGAGATGCAGGACATCTTCTACCGGACTGATCTCTCCGGGAAGATCACGATGCTGAGCCCATCCGCCGCACGGCTGGCCGGCTACGAGTCAAACGACCAGCTTATCGGGCAGGATGTTATTTCGGTGTACGTTGACCCGGCCGGCCGAGGCAGACTCCTTGCGGCCCTGCGGGAGAAGGGATCCGTGTATGCGTATCCCCTGATCCTCAGGACCCGGGACGGGACGATCAAGCATGTGACAACGAGCAGTCATTTCTACCATGACTCTCACGGAAACATCCTGGGTGTGGAGGGCGTTATCCACAATATATCAGACCAGATGCAGGCCGAGGACGCCCTAAGGAGGAGCGAGGAGCGGTACCGGACCATTATCGAGAATATCCAGGACGTGTATTTCCGGTTCGACCGTGAAGGCCGTATCGTCATGGTAAGCCCGTCGGCTGCACCTACATTTGGTTTTGCTGCTGCTGATGAGATGGTGGGCGGACCCGTTGCATCAATCTGGAAGAACCCGCGAGAACGACAGCAGATGATCGATGCGATGAGTGCGCACGGGGGGGCCGTGCAGGACTGGGAAACGGAGTTTGTAAAAAAGGACGGTACTGCATTCTGGGCCTCGGTGAGTGGTCACCTGAATACGGACGAGCGGGGGGAGTTTGACGGAACGGAGGGGATCATCCGGGATATTTCAGAGCGCAAGAAGATGGAGGAGGCGCTCAAGAGCACACTCACGAAATTAAACATGCTCTCCTCCATCACCCGGCATGACATCTTAAACCAGATCATGGGACTGCGGACGTTCCTGGAACTCTCGCGGGAGGATCTCAAAGGCACCCGGTTCGCCGAATTTATCGAGAAAGAGGATCAGGCCGCAGAGGCGATCCAGCGGCAGATCGAGTTCACGAGATTTTACCAGGATATCGGGGTCAATGCACCGGACTGGCAGGATGTGGCTACACTCATCCATTCAGTAGTTACGCAGCTCAACCTTGCAGCAATCGAGGTGAAGGTCGCGGTCACTGGCGTGGAGATCTTTGCCGATCCGCTCATAGAGAAAGTCTTCTACAACCTCATGGAAAATTCCCTCCGTCACGGGGAGCGGGTGACAACGATGGAATTTTCTTCCCGCGAGTCGGCGGAAGGGCTTGTCATCACCTATCGCGATAACGGCGTGGGTATCTCAGCGGAGGACAAAAAGAGACTCTTCCAGAAGGGATTCGGCAAGCATACCGGTCTTGGCCTCTTCCTCTCCCGGGAGATCCTTGCGATCACCGGGATTACCGTCACCGAGAACGGAGAGCCTGGTGCCGGGGTGAGGTTCGAGATCACCGTACCAAAGGATGCGTACCGGTATACCTCCTGAAAACCTGTACGGTTTTCTTCGTTATCGGGACATTCAGGGAGTTCTCCCGGAATTGCCCCGGTACCAGATCCGGCAGATACAGGTTCAGGTTTTTAGTTTTTTTCGATTCGCAGGGCAGGTTCTGGCCCGGGATCTATCCGGGTTATGGGATCCAGCCCATTCTCACCCAGCGCTCATACTCTTCGGTGCGGAGATCCCGGTTCTCAAGAACGATGGATTTGAAGTACTCGCGGTTGTCCGCGAGGATCGCTTCCTGCGCCCGATCGGTATACCCGTCACGGCACGCCACCGCAAGTTTTTTCCCGAGCGCCCGGGCGGCAGGCTCAGCGGCGTCAAGGGCACCGGGTTTTTCCCCGTCGGCAATACTGATACCTCCCACCGAAACGACGCCAAGGTAGTTGAGCACATGGTTAAGGTACGCGACAACCTCATCGCCACCGGACTCGGCCGTCGTCGCAACGGCACACCCGAATTTGCCGGCGAACTGCTGGTAATGGATCGCATCTGCCAGCCGGTCGAAGAACACCTTCATCTGGCCGGAGATATTGTCGATATAGACCGGCGAGCCAAAAACGATGGCATCTGCCGCCTGAATCCGGACGATGAGTGAGGGAACATCATCATCGTTGACACAGATGCCGTTTAAGGTGCACGCATCGCACGCGGTGCAGGGAATGATCCGGTAATCCGCCAGATCGACAATCTCGGTCTCTGCACCAGCCTCGGCTGCTCCTTCGAGCACGAGACCGGCAAGTTTACGTGTGCTGCTCCGGATCGTACGGGGGCTCCCGTGGATGGCGAGGATCTTCATGTATGACTCCTTTGTACATCTGGTTGGACGAGGAAGAATATGAGGAAATGGGATGCGACGCACATGCACCATACGTTCGGCAGTTCGCAACATTCATTAGATTCAAGACCAATTGCCTGTAAATCAGACAGCGTGCCAGCCACCACGCAAGAGTGTTCCGGTATGTATTCTCTCCTCTATGTTGACGATGAGCCGGGACTGCTTGAGATCGGCAGGCTGTTCCTTGAACAGACCGGTGAGTTTACCGTCACCTGCGCACTCTCGGCAAAAGAAGGACTCGACCTGCTTGGCAGGAACAGTTTCGACGGGATCGTTGCCGATTACCAGATGCCGGGCATGGACGGCATTGAGCTCTTAAAAGAGGTCAGGACCTCGCACGGGCAGATCCCGTTTATCCTCTTTACCGGGAGGGGCAGGGAAGAGGTTGTCATTGCCGCCATCAACAACGGCGCAGATTTCTACCTCCAGAAAGGCGGTGAGCCAAAAGCGCAGTTTGCCGAGCTGGCCCACAAGCTCCGGCAGGCAATCGGCAGGACACATGCCGAAAAAGCCCTCTCTGATTCGGAGAAACGGCTTACAGATATCATCAACTTCCTCCCGGACGCCACGCTTGCCATCGATACGAAGGGGACCGTGATCGCCTGGAACCGGGCGATCGAGGAGATGACCGGGACTGTGGCTGCGGACATTCTCGGTAAGGGGAACTACGAGTATGCCGTTGCCTTCTACGGGAAACGGCGGCCCATGCTGATCGACCTGGTCTTTACTCCCGACGGGCAGTTCGAACAGGATCACTACATCTATACCCGGCACACACCGACAACCCTCACGGCAGAAACCGAGTTTGAACGAGAGGGGCAGACCCCGGCGATCCATCTCTGGGGAAAGGCGAGCCGGCTCTTCAATGAGAAGGGGGAACTTACCGGTGCGATCGAGTCCATCCGCGACATCACGGATATGAAAAAGTCCGAGATGGAATTGCGTGTGGCAAACGAGCAGCTGGCAGCATCCGGTGAAGAACTGCGCTCCCAGTATAACGAACTGGCTGCAAGCGAGAGAAAACTCCAGGAGAACGAGGAGAAGTACCGGACGCTCGTGGAACACAGCCAGGACGGGATATTCATTACGCAGGACGGCCACCTGGTGTTCCATAACCGGGGGTTCCGCGAGATCCTCGGGTATGCTGAAGGGGAGCTTGACGGGATCTCCATTGACCGGTGTCTCGCCCCGGAAGACCGGGAAATTGTGCTGGCCCGGCACTATGCTCGGCTTTCAGGGAACAGGCTGCCGGAAATGTACGAGTGTTCGTTCCTCAACAGGGACGGCACCAAGCGAAGGGTGAAAATGGATGTCGGCCTGGCATCCTACCGGGGAAAACCTGCTACCATCGGAACGATCCATGATGTGACCGGGGAGCGATTGCAGGAAGAAGAACTGCGGGTAAGCGAGGAGAAGTACCGGTCACTCGTTGAGAACCTCCAGGATGTGATATACCGGACCGACCGGGAGGGTCGGTTAACCATGGTGAGCCCGAGCGGGCTGGAACTTTTCGGCTACGATTCTCCCGATGACCTGCTGGGAAAACCCATTGCAAAGTCATTCTACCGGGTCCCGGAAAAACGGCAGGAGTTTCTCGATGAACTGTACAGGAACGGTTCGGTAAAGAACGTCGAAATCGAGCTCCGGCACCGGGACGGGACACCGGTCTTTGTTTCGACGAGCAGCCATCTCTATTACGACAGGAACGGGACAGTGCTCGGCATTGAGGGTATCCTCCATGATATCACGGCCCAGAAAAAAGCCGAAGAAGAGAGCCTCAAACGCCGTCAGCAACTCGAAGAGATAACGGCAACCGTGCCCGGCGCCGTGTACCAGTTTTATGCACTGCCGGATGGCAGCTGGAGGATCCCCTATGTGAGCACCCGTGCAGGGGATATCTTCGATGCCCCAGGAGATATTGGGGATTTTATTACCTGGTTTACGGATCATGTCCACCCGGATGATCGTGCCCGGTTCATGGCATCTGTCGAGACTGCATTACAGGCCCGGCAGAACTGGCAGTTCGAAGGGCGTTTTGTCAAACCTTCGGGGGAAGTCATCTGGGTTCAGGGAATTGCCAGCCCGGTCCCGCATGAGGACAACCAGGTATATTCCGGGGTCTTCATGGATATCACCCAGCGGAAACTGGCCGAAGAGGCGCTCAGGGAGAGCGAGGAGAAATACCGGCTCATTGCAGAAAATTCCCCTGACATGATCTATTTCGTCGACACCGGGGGACACGCCCGGTACGTCAATACCCTTGCAGCAACTGCACTGAATGAAAAGGCCGACAACATTATCGGGAAACACTTAACAGAGATCTTCCCGATGGAGGCGGCCCGGCGCCTCGATTTGCTCCACCAGATTATTGAAAGCCGGACCCCTCTCCAGAAGGAAATTGTTGAAACGTTACCCTCCGGTAAAATCTGGATCGACGTCCGCCTCTCCCCGGTAATTGACGCCGCGGGCCGTGTCCTTGGGGTTCTCGGGGTCTCGCACGATATCTCTGACCGGAAACAAACAGAAGAGGACCTCATTGAATCCGAGATGAAATACCGCATGCTCGTGGAAAACAGCCACGATATCATCTATACCATCAACCCTGACGGGATTTTCACCTTTGTTTCCCCGGTCTGGACCACCCTTCTCGGGCACCCGGTCTCCGAAGTTGTCGGGAAACCCTTTCAGACGTTTGTCCACCCTCTCGACATTTCCCCGTACGAAGCGTTTCTTGCGGAGGTAGTCAAAACCGGAAAACCCCGGGCCGGAACCGTGTACCGGGTGTTCCATGCGGACGGTTCGATCCGGCTCCATATGTCGAACATATCCCCGGTCTTTGATGAGCAGGGCGCACTCATCTTCTATATCGGAACCGCACAGGACATCACCGATGTCCGACAGTCGGAGAACGCGATCCGGGAAGCAAACCGGAAACTCAACCTCTTAAACAGCATCACCCGGCACGATGTGGCAAACCAGCTCACGGTCATGCAGGGGTATACGCAGCTTGCGGCACAGAGAAAACCCGAACCGGCCATTGCGGATTTCCTTCGTAAAATCGATGCTGCCGTGAACGTGATCCAGCGGCAGATCGAGTTCATGCGGACGTACCAGGACCTGGGTGTGAAAGCCCCGGCCTGGCACCGGATCGATGAACTTGTCAGTGCGGCTCGGATCCCGGACGTCACGGTTACCAGTGCCTGCGGTACCGCTGAGATATTTTGTGACCCGATGATAGGGAGGGTCTTTTTCAACCTCTTCGACAACGCGGTCCGCCACGGGAAGACCGTGACACACATCACGGTGCAGTGCGAACAAGTTTCAGAAGACCTGGTGATCACGGTTGAAGACAACGGCACCGGGATCCCGCCTGGTGAGAAACAGAAAATCTTTGATAAAGGATTCGGTAAGCATACGGGTTTTGGGCTCTTTCTTGTCCGGGAGATCCTTGCCATCACCGACATCACCATCCACGAGACGGGATCCCCGGGAAAAGGGGCGAGATTCGAGATCAAGGTACCAAACAAGGCGTACCGGCCCGCAGTGAAGTAAGCAGCCGTTCTGATCGTATCCCATGCAGCAGCCCGGGATGGCTATTACACGGGGACGATCCAGCAGAGTATAAATTGCAGGCCGACAGACTGGATAAAAAAGGGTGCGTATTTCATGAAATTCAAAGGCAGTAAGACGGAAAAGAACCTGCTCGCGGCATTTGCCGGCGAATCGCAGGCACGGAACCGGTACACCTTCTTTGCGAGCGCAGCAAAGAAGGAAGGCTACGAACAGATTGCGGCGATCTTTTTGCAGACCGCTGAAGAGGAGAAGGAGCACGGGAAACTATTCTTCAAACAGCTCAAAGGCGGCGATGTGGAGATCACGGCATCCTATCCTGCAGGCGTGATCGGGACGACAAAGGAGAACCTCGCCGCTGCGGCTGCAGGCGAAGAGATGGAGTGGGGCACGCTCTACCCGAAATTTGCCGCTGCGGCTGACAAGGAAGGATTTTCTGATATCGCAAAACTCTTCAAGATGGTGGCAACCGTGGAGGCCCACCATCAGCAGCGGTACGGGAAACTGCTCGAAAACATGGAGAACGGTACCGTCTTTAAAGTGGAAACCCCGGTAAAATGGTACTGCCGGAACTGCGGGTTCATCCATGAGGGGAAGTCTGCCCCGGCCAAATGCCCGGTCTGCGAGCATCCGAAGGCGTACTTCGAACGGGCGGCAGAAAACTACTGATCTTTTTTTCTCTTTAAAAAAAAGACCTTACGGGGTTACTCTTCCACGTCCGGCATGTTCCGCCGTACATCCACATAATCGCTGTACTTTGTAAGCAGGTCAACTACGACGGGAAGCGGATCGCTGAAGATCCCGGTCAGGTCGGCCTCGCCGGATTCTTTCGGGACAAACGCAAGGTGTTCTTCCGGTGGCGTAAACTCCGCGTGCACGTCCGCCCGGTTGCCCCGGGCATCGGCCCGGTACCACCCAAAGGGTTCAAGCCAGACCACATTGAGGCCGTGCAGGTAGAAGGACGGGCCGACATCGCCGTGGTTTTTAAGGCGCTGGTAACAGAGCCCGGCGGGGATCTTGTTTGCCCGAAGAAGGGCGGCAAGCAGGTGGCTCTTTGCAAAACAGTAGCCGGTGGTGTGCGTGAGGACTGCCGAAGCCGAGAGCGTGACCGGGTTTGCCTTGTAGTCCCAGCTGTGCCGGATTTCGTCGCGGACAAACATAAAACAGTTCCGTGCAATCTCCGCATCGCCCGTGCAGCCTTCGGCGAGGGAAAGGGCCTTCTTTCGCACGGCCGGGTTGTCATGGTCGATGACGGGTGTTGCACGGAGGAATTCTTTGTGACCGGTATGCATCATGGTACGGGAGCGTTCGTCACGTGAAGGTAAAATAACACGGGTGCCGGGCAGGATGATGCCGGGTTATTTTTGCCAGTAGATCCGAAAGGAGATTTGCATCAGGAAATTCACCCTTCGGAAGACCATCCACATTCCCGGCATCTATTAAATCGTGCGGTTGTTGCACACTTTGATTCTGATCTCCATTGTCGCTTTCACCCTCACGCACCGGATTGGTGCCCGGGAACAAGGGATCTGCATTGTCACTATCTCATGACAGAAATACCGGCATGCTGCCCCTACATTCCGGCAGGACAAACGGCGGTCATTAACCCGGATAAGACAAAAAGATATGGTATCAGCTTAGTAGTATGTTGAATCGTTGTTGGATGGTAAGGCACACCTTCATGGACCTCGCCAGCATGACAACGGATAGTGGATGGATATGACTAACACGGGCTCCGGTGATGAAATGAATCCTCTTCAAGAGGATACTCACCATTTTGACGATTCTGTCCGGTTTATTACGGCACTTACCAAGGTTATCGATCAGTATGGCGGCCATTCCCATGATACTGACAAAACCATCCAGCATATCATAAAAGTACTGGGACTCAACGGGGAGATCCTTGCAGTACCCAATACCATGATCCTCGCCCTCTGGCAGGATGACATGCACCACCAGACAATCCATATCGCCACAACACGGCAAACGAACTATGATATGGCACGGCTTGGAAAGGTGCGGGACCTTATCGGGGAGGTGGAAGGTGGCCGGGTCAGTCCTGCCGATGGACTCATACGGCTTAAAGAGATCGAACGTGCCCCTGCCCACTATGGCAATTATCAGAAGGCGTTGGCGTTCTTCCTGGCCGGGGTGGGTTTCGGGGTAATCCTGGGTATTTCATGGCTGGATGTGTTTATAGGGGGCGTTCTTGGTCTCATGGCATTTGGTGTTGAACTCCTTGCCGCCCGAACATCCCTGGTGGTAAACAACACCCCGGAACTGTTCATCTCTTTGGTGATTGCATTCCTCGCAGGTATCGCAGGTGTCGTGCTGCCGGGGATACACCCGCTGGCGGTGACGGTCTGTGCTCTCACCATCTATATTCCGGGTTTTGCCCTCACCCTCGCCCCTCGGGAGGTCCTCTTCGGGGATACGCTCTCCGGCCTCATTTACTTCACCAATGCCCTGTTTATCTCCCTGAAACTCTTATTGGGTACGATTCTTGGCCTTGGGATCGCCCATTATCTCTTTCCCGTGGCGGTTACAGAACCCCTTGCAGGAGTAGATCCTGTTTTTATCTGGGTTTTTATCCCTTTCCTGCTGGTAAGTAATGCGATTCTGTTTGGCGTTTCACGAGATCATCTCTGGCTGGTTATCATATGCGGGTTGCTTGTATGGGCGGGAGTACAAGGGGGAAATACGTTTGGTTTCTGGCAGGGCTACTTCATCGGGGCAATAGTTCTTGCTCTTTATGCCCGGATTGCGGCCCGCAGGTTCAGCATTCCCCACTCTGCCGTTCTGCTCCCCGTAGTTCTCATACTGGTTCCCGGCTTTTTGTTCATCCAGGCGTTGTATATGTTTAATGCCAACCAGGTCATTGCCGGAATCAGCGCGGGCTTTCAGGTAGTTATCATCATCGCTGCCATCATCTGCGGTATATTTATTGGTGACATCATGGGGTCATGGAACGGGATAAAAAAACGCGGATGAGGAAATAAAAGAGAGATAACCTCAAGATTACTAAAAATCTCATCGCTCATTTGTTCTTATCACTACGGGTTACACCAGTATAGATCGTTTGAAAAAACCAGATTATGCTATTCGATGCTGCCTGATGAATCCCGAATCCCGTAATCGGATGAGCGATGGAGAAGGGTCGCTTTCTTATCTGATCTAAAAGAGGGTTATGCCTGTTTATAGACGATACCCGCCTTCATAACAAAGTTGACCTTCTCCATGACCGTAATATCCTCAAACGGATTTCCAGGAACTCCGATGATATCTGCACATTTACCCGGTGCAAGCGTTCCGATATCATCCTTCATGAGCAGCTCTGCCGCCATACTTGTTGCAGCACGGAGTGCACGGGCCGGTGAAATACCATTTGCCACCATCTCACCAAACTCCGTTGCCCCGTTTATGGTAAATGATAATACTCCGAGATCGGTCCCGAACGCGATCTTGACATTGCTTTTTGCAAGATGATGTGCCGTTTCGAGAAGGGCGTCTTTGTATTTCCTGATCTTCATTCGCATTAACTGCGATGCGCCCATTTCATCCCAGTATGCGTCGCTGTCAGCAAACCGGGCTGACCGGACCCCGGCATACTGTGTCGGAACAAAATAGACACCTTTCTCCTCGATAAGCGCCAGGGTCTCCTTCGATGCCATAGCGCCATGTTCCACCGAGCGGACACCGGCAAGCACTGACATCCGGACGGCATCGTCGCCATGGAGATGTGCCGCGACCGGCCGGTGGAGCGCGGCAGCAGTAGCAACAAGTGTATCCATCTCCTCCCGGGTATAGGTCACCTCGACCGGATCGTCAGATGGGGTTGCAAACCCGCCCGATGCCGCATACTTGATCCAGTCGGCACCCCATTTGATCTCGTTCCTGACGACAGTCCGGATCTCATCCGGCCCATCGGCAAGGCAATTTTCCCTGGTATCGCAATAAGGAGAGAGAAGTACTGTAACATCCATATGGCCGCCCCGACAGGAGATCATGTGGCCGGAGGTGACCAGGCGGGGTCCCTGAATAATTCCCTGGTTAAGGGCGATCTTCAGATCCCGGGTCGTATACCCATGAAAATCCATGTCGCCCACATCACGGACGGTCGTGAACCCGTTCATCAGGATAATCCGAAGTGCCTGGGCACCAAGGAGCGCCTTGTATGAGCCTGAATGGCTCCAGAAGGTTGGCGATATTTCGGGCCTGATTGTCAGATGGACGTGACAGTCGATGAGGCCGGGCATCACCATCCGGTCATGGAGATTGATAACCTCTGCACCTTCAGGGACCGGGATATTTTCTGCAATCTCTTTAATGAAACCGTCTTTTATAAGGATATCACGAGGACCGAGTGGGGCATCAGATACGCCGTCCCAGATAGTTCCTGCCCGGATGAGGGTAACCGGCATCAGACATCCCGCCTGAGGTTATGCCCGGCAGGGTTCTTACATCTCATAGAGTTCTTTGTCATGATGTGCCAATACCGTGATTCTGTGGTTTCTCCTCGTAATGTGATAACCATTCCTCCTTTGATATATCATGGATGGGGTAGTGCCTGATCTCTCCCTATACTCCAAACTACCCGCAACTTCTCCCCATTCGTATCTAATCTCAGTACTTCTCTAATATTTCCTCCAATTGGATATAATTGACAAGCACACCAATCGCCATTTTTCTAACAGGCCGTTTTCCCCGGGAGGGTCACCCGCCCATGATAATGAACAGGGCGACAAGAAGGAGGAGCACAATTACCACAATCGCCACAATCGCGATCTTCAGGTACGGGATAGTTCCAGTCACAAACGAGAGCAGCCCGGGTTTTTTACCTTTCAGTGCCGCCGCGTATCCGCCACCGTATGCTGCTGCCCCGCCGCCGCTATACCGGATGCCAACACCCGGCGCCGGGGTCTTTTTCCATTCCGCGAGACCGGCGCACGCGTGGTTGGGCGGCAGCCGGTGCTCGTCGCAGAAATTTTTGCCGCAGTACTGGCAGTGGAACGGAAGCGAGACGTTTTTCCCGCAGGTGTCGCAGCGAGACATTCCTCATTTCACTCTCGTCCGGGATTACATAAGGACTCCGGTAGTCGGTGCATTCATGGGGGGGTCGTGCACGATCATAATATGACCCCCCTGTTTTTATGGCAGTCTGGCGGTATTTTGTGATGTGCCGGCCCGGGCAATTTTCAGAGGGAAATCTGATTGAACAGAATCCCCCGGGCCGCAGGATTGTGGCGTTTGAAAAAAGGGTGCGACCCCCCCACAGGTTGAAAGGATTTTGTGGGTCAGAAAATCTAAATTTATGACGTGAAGTTTGTGTAAAAAACAGGAAAAAATGGACTGGAGGCTGAGGGGGGTCGTACCTGATCCTGGTGTGACCCCCCCCCTCTTTCCAAAGGTTTGACTCGTCTGACTGGCTTCCCAGAACTACTAAAAATTGATCCGGCAGAAACGGGCCTGCCCTGATCGTTTTCACTCAGGAAACCTTGAAAGCCGGGGAAAAATTGTGAGGGGGCCCCGGTTCATGGCCCCTCCGGGGCACAGGGGGCATCCTCACACTTGCCGGATGCTTTCATTGTCGGACATGATTTTCTTTATTTTTCCCAAGGGTTTGTGGTTGTTAAAATGAAAACAGGAGTGCCATTAACCGGAATGAAAAAGTCAGGAAGATTATTTTTCACTATCGAGCACAACCAAGAACTTCGGCCCGTTGAGATGGATCATATGGTCGGGTTCCTCAGCTAACCAGACCTCCGTTTCCCAAGCGGTTTCATCGAAATATTTCTTGAATTCTTTTTTTGTCGGGAAAGCCGTGATATAGATCTGCCTGATGCCGCACTTTAACAATAATTCTGTCAGCTCATTCACCCGTTTCGGCGACATCGGGCCGTGGGAAGTAACGGCCTCGATTAAAAAGAGCACGTTCTTTGTCCGGTCATAGAAAACAATATCCGGTAATTTGTCATGCTGCGTGATAGGGAAGTGTAATTCTTCGACAAGTTTCGGGTTTATTTTTAGCATTTTATTTGCTGCATCACCGAGATAAAGCAATTCTGCACCAGAGAAAAATCTTGGGTAGAGATCCCGAAGGATTGCAATCTGTAATTCATTATGCGCTCCTGCGGTCAGGGTCAGTATCTCATCGTTTAATGTGACCGTTAAATCGTGCTCATGTTTCCGGCCTGCGTATTTTTCTATGAGTTTTCCGTGATCCGCCGTAAAATGACGTAATTCTGCATCAAAACCCGGCGTCCCGAACGCCCGAATTACCGATAATGCTTCCGGTGTTATTGTGTAATTGTTCTTCGGACTGTTCGTGGATAGGGTGGGATCCTCCTTATTCCGGATAACAATCCCGGCCTGTTCGAACTGGTGGAGTGTCTGTCTTCGTATCGTTTCCCGGGAATTTTCAGCGTAGGTCACCGCATAATTCTCTTTGATGAATCCCATGATATCGTGAATAATAATCGGGCGCTCTTTTGCATTTTTCCAGGGAGTTTTCTTCCTGATATCGAGCACAGCGAGAAGTGTTAATGCGGATCGATCGTTTTGCTGGGCTTTGGGTATCCCCATTACGGTGAGAATTTTCAATGCGTCGTCAATTTTACTCATGGCAGATCAGCGGTTTTCTGGTTTTACCAGATATTTTTCGATATGTAGTACTTTTGCAATCGCATCATCGCAGTCAGATTTTGAATCCGGATCTTTTTTCCTGATCAATTTCCCGATGGCAACAATTTTTTCATACTCCGGCAGGGATACCACACGGATATCGGTTGCATTGACCTGTGTATTCCCATTCAGCGCTCTGAAATATTGATCGATAATTGTGGTATTCATGACTGCGGCAATGCCATACGCTTCATCAAGCGTCATGATGGCTCGTTTTTTATGAATATAATTCAGATGGTTTTCAAGGCCAATAAATTCAAAATCCGGGAAACGGTTGGCATCCAGTACTGCGGCGTGTACGCGTTTCTTCTGTTCTTTGGAGGTAAAACGTTTCAAAAGAACATAATTTCTCATCGGCACGACAAGGTTTTTTGATCCCGGAGTAATTTCGATAGCCTTTGCTTTCCCGTTTTTCTCGACAGACCATTCCACATCGATACCCCGGATATTGTGCATCCATAGCAGCGGGACACACTGCGAATTCTCTATCGTGCTCCTGAGATATTTCAAAGCACGGAAATCGACAACGGGACCGGTAGAGACTTCAAAACCCAGCGTATTGAGGGTCTCTGGCCACGAGTCAACGATCTCAATAACCGTAAGATCGTTTTCTGATGTGGGAATCCGGATATAGCAATCGTCTCCCCGGCAAAATGCAACATCGGATGATGGAACCGTTAATTCCTGGTACTGGGTGAACTGTCGATCATAACTCACACTGATCAAGGTTTTTCCATCAGGTTTTGGCTGGGCATTTGTTGCATGGAATATGAGATTTTCCTGCAGGATTTGATCGTCTACAAACACGTCTTTGCGGGTTTCAAAGAGGTGAAGCCGGTCAAGAGTGAGGGTATGTACAAACCATCTCCTGATTTTTGAATAATAGAGACCGGAACAAAAACTTCTGGGGGTGATGAATACCATCTCGCCGGTTTCACTGAGTAACATCCCGGAAAGAAGCATAAAAAATGCGTAAATGTTTGGCTGTCCGTAGACATATTTTTCGAGTGCCAGCGCTTCTGGTGAAGATTTGTTCAGTTTGTAGTAAGGAGGATTTGAAATTACCAGATCGTATCTGGTATTCAAATCAAGGGAATACGCGACGTACTTCCCGCTTTTTTTGACTTTCGCATGGTGAAGAATAAAATCGTTATCAAAAATCTGATAATCCATCGAACAGTTCACGTTATTCAGGGCATTTTTGCAGGTTTCTAATGTCGATTTGAGAAACGGCAGGACATTTTTATCGTTCTCATACACATGAACCGATATTTTGAGATTTTGTCGATTTTCCTGAATAAACCGATCACAGACCGCTGCGACAAGTATGCCGGTCCCTGCACCGGGATCTAAAATCCTGATCGTGCTTTTTTGTGACGCGAACAGCCCCGCCATGAATGACGCTATTTTGGGAGGCGTGAAGATCTGACCTTTGAGTTTTCTGCCAGAAACGGGATTTGCTTCGCAATACAGTTTTGTCTGATTGTTGGCATACCCGGTAAGATTCTGGAAATCAGGATTCTCCAGGGGATAGATATAGGGTGTAAGGTTTTCCTGATTTTTTGAAACTATCGAGGTCATAGCCAGTTCTCACCAATAATTAAGAGTCGGATATGATAGATTATCGTTTAATGTCCATATCCGTTTTTGTTCCAGCTTCTGCGTTTTTCCATAAATTTTTTATTTGTTTTTTCCCTGTAGGGATATTAAAGAGGTCGCAGTGGAACGTGAAAGTGATGACAGCCCGGGAAACAGGTACAATACCTTCAGTCACCAGGGGTTTTGTAATTTGTTGAAAAACTAGATCGGCAGAACTCATTGAGATCGTATGTTGACGCTCTTGGGGGCTGCGGTATTTTATGCCCCCGCCGCCGGGGCATCCCCAATTTATGATAGTGCTGTATTACCCAAAAGTGTAGAGATTTTCTGTATAGGTAATTCCGAGGTATCACTCTGCACCCCGTCCCCCTCGGGGGACTGGTGGCGCATGAGGGGGGCTTCGTTTCTCAGTAAAGGTTTTCAACAGTACAGAAAAACTGAGGTTTTCTCCCAATCCCCCCCAAAAAAGATCCCGAATCCCGGTTCAGAACACAATCTCACTGAGCGGAAACCGGATCTTCGCCCCCGGCTTATCCGCCGCGTACCCGATCGGGCAGAGCATCACCGGAGTGAGGTGTGCCGGTATTTTGAGGATCCGGGCATATGCCTTCGGGTCAAACCCGCCCATCGGGCAGGAATCAAAGCCGAGCGACTTCGAGCCGTTGAGTGCATTCCCAAGCGCGAGGTAGGTCTGTGCCTGCGACCATGCAGCCTGCTGCTCTTTTGACATACTCCCGGCAAACTTTGCTGCCATGCCGGTAACCATTTTCACGACCTCTTCCGGCACATGGTTAGCCTTCATCAGCGCCCCGAGGCGTTTTATTAAGGCGTCGTAATCCGCATCCGCGCAGAAGACGAGCAGGTGCGAACAGGTCGTGACCTGTTCCTGGTTGTTCGACACCGGGCGAAGCTGTTCTTTCACCTTTTTGTCCGTTATGACCTTGATCTTCCAGGGCTGGAGGTTTAAGGCTGACGCCGAATACCGCACCAGTTCCAGTAGTTCGTTCACCTTTGCTTCGGGAATGGTCCTGCCATCAAATTTTTTTGTAGCATACCGCTGCATCACGCATTCTGCAAACTGCATTTGTCTCACCACCGTTCCTATGATCCGATGATCGGGCGCCCGAATGTAAAGGGTTTCTCAGGGCCGGGTAGTATGGGCTGCCGGGATTATCCGGGTCCGCAAGGGGGCCAAAAAAACCAATCAATTGCCTTATGCTTTCCGGTGCCGAACTATCCGGGACATGGGGAGTTATGTGCGGGGCGACGTGATCCTTGCCCCGGTCCCGTTCGATGAGCGAAAGGGTGCGAAGACCCGGCCTGCCGTAGTGGTGGCCGCACGGGAGAACGGAGAGGTCTGCGTCTGCCCGGTCAGCAGCAGGCCTCCGGTGGACACGCCCTGCATCCCCATCGGGCTTGACGATTTTGCAGAAGGCGGCCTCGATCTCTTCAGCGAAAGTTTTGTCCTCACTTCAAAGGTCACCGTGCTCCGGGCCGGCGACGTCATCGGGAAGAAGGGCCGTCTTGCGGCCGATGCCATCGATGCAATCAGCGAACAGGTGCCGCACCCGCCCGGCCCCCGGAAAAACCGGAAGAGTTCCACAAGATCCTCCAGGAAATAATATCGCTGTTTTTGCCGTGATTCTCCGGGCGGATCAATAACCTTAATATTTCCGGCATGGAGGTTGTGAAGATGGATATCGCACACCGCCTCAAAGAGATCGAGGAGCATGTGGGCAGGCTCTCCCCGGTACAGAAGATTCTGCTGGGCACGGATGGATCGGTCACGCAGCTCTTAGAATCGGTCACCGGTCACCCGGTAGCAGTCCGGACCCGGGAACAGGAAGTCAGGAAAGCCGACCCTTGTGTCGCAGAGCGTCTCAACATCGCGCCCGGCGATGCGGTAAACCACCGGATCGTGGAACTCTGCGACGCCACGACCGGAGAAGTGCTGATCTACGCGAAATCGCAGACGCCGGTGGCCCGGCTCGCCCCGGAGTTCCGGGACGACCTCATGAAGGCAGATATCCCCATTGGCAGGATCATCGAACGCCACCATATCGAGGCCCGGAGGGAGATCCTCGCCGCCCGGGTAACTCCCGCAAAGGATGACGTGAGCGGGATCTTTTCGGTCTGTAAAAACGAACCGCTGCTGATGCGCCAGTACCAGATCATCCACGCCGGGGAACCGCTCATTTTTATTGAAGAACAGTTCCCGTACAACAAATTCCTTGACGGGCGCCGGGTGATTGTGAGGACGCCGTCGCGCCTTCACCTCACGCTCCTTGACATGAACGGCAGCCTCGGGCGAGTGGACGGCGGGATCGGGATCGCCCTTGACGACCCCGCGATCCTTATCGAGGCACAGGCAAGCCCGTCGCTGGAAGTCCGCGGCTGCGACCCTGTGACGGCCCAGCGGGTCCGGGACTGCGCAGGAAGCGTGCTCGCCAAGATCCACGCGGGAAGCAGCGTGTCGATTACCGTAAGGGAACACTTCCCTGCCCACACCGGCCTCGGGGGCGGTTCCCAGCTCGCGCTTGCCACGGCCCGGGCCTGCTGCGAATTGTACGGGAAATCCATGACCCCGGGGGAACTCGCCCGGATGGTCGGGCGCGGCGGGACTTCGGGTATCGGGACGGCCGCGTTCGAGCACGGGGGTTTTATTCTGGACGGCGGGCACCGTTTCGGGCCGGGCTGCGAGAAGACCGGCTTTGCACCTTCATCCGCGTCAAAAGGGGTACAGCCGCCGCCGGTGCTCGTGCATCACGATTTCCCCGGCGACTGGCGTATCCTGCTTGCGACCCCGTCACTCCCGGAAGGGGCGAGCGGAACACGGGAAGCCGAGATCTTCAAAAACTGCTGCCCGGTCCCGCTTGACGAGGTGCGGACACTCTGCCACGAGGTCCTCATGCGGATGCTCCCCGGGATCGCGGAACGGGATCTCGATCAGTTCGGCACATCGGTCAATGCCATCCAGGAACTTGGTTTCAAGAAAGTCGAACTCTCCTTCCAGCCCCGGGAGATGACCGGTCTCCTTGATACGATGCGGGCGGCCGGGGCCGCCGGGGCCGGCATGAGTTCGTTTGGGCCCACGCTGTACGCCATCAGTGATACGGGGATGCAGGATGTCGAGAGGGCAGCGCAGTCGTACATGCAGGAGATCGGCGGGGGAACCACGCTTGTCACGGCTGCAAGGAACAGCGGCGCAGCGGTACGGATCGCCTAGGGATCGTCCGGTGCCGGGCCGGAAATTTTTTTTAAGACCGTTTCTTACCGGATAATCCCGTGACGCTTGCACCCGGGTTATCGTTTACAGCACGGGAAGAAAAATAAAAAAATCCGGTTGCAGATCGTTTCAGATCTTCCGCTCCATCCAGACGACATCGAACGTTTCGCCAAACTTCTCGCCCACTCCAGCGAGCGTGCCGGCAACCGTAAAGCCGTGCTTTTCATGGAACCGGATGCTTCCCGTATTTTTCGAGGAGATGTTTGCAAGAAGGGTAGTGATCCCGTGTTTGTGTGCGTCTTTTACGAGCCGGTCTAATATCTGCGTCCCGAATCCTTTGCCGGTGAACTCCGGCGCGATAAAATACGTCAGCATCCCGGTCTTCTTGAACGCCGGGAACGGGAAGAAGGGTTTGAGGAGGCCAAAGCCGGCAATACGGGCCCCTTCGTCCAGCACGATCGCGGAGATGGCCCCCTCACGGAGATGGGGGAAGAACTGCACCGGGACCGGCCCTTCCGGGTATGCTGCAAAGCCGGTTGCTGCATAATGATTGAAAATCTGCATGACCGCCCCGCTGTCCCGCTCATCCATTGTGCGAATGTGCATTTCATTCATGCAAAAAGACCTCATAATAAAAACGGCATCAGGTATGGCCGCTTCTCTGTGTTTTTACCAGATAGTTGTCCGGAAAGACAAAAATCGTAGCGATCGGCAGGGGTTATTTCCCGATCGAGACGAGCATCTCTTCGAGTGACGGGTACCGGGACTCGATCCGTTCCACCCTCCCCCCGGCAGCCGTGATGGCGGCGGAGATCGCGTTAAGGCCGGGTAAGTCCGGGGCATCGCAGGCCAGCGCCCCGTCTTCCTCCCGGTACGGCACCTCGTGCCGGTCGATGCGGGCCGGATCGGCGGCAGAGAACCAGAGCGTGTACGTGATCGAGCCGAACTGGTCGCGGAGCTCTTTCATCGTGCCGGACGCGACCACCTTTCCGCGCCTGAGGATCATCACCCGGTCGCAGATCGCCTCGACCTGGAACAGGTTGTGGGCCGAGAGCACGATCGTCCGGCCCTCGCTTTTAAGTTTTTTCAAATAACCGGCAATGAACCGGGAGGTCATCGGGTCAAGGCCGCTTGTCGCTTCATCGTAGACAAGAAACTTCGGGTCGTGGATGAGCGACCGGGCGATCGCGGTCTTGCGCTTCATGCCCTTGCTGAACTCGCCGAGTTTCTTGCCGTTTGGTTCAAGCGAGAGGGCGGCAAAGAGCCGGCGGGTCCTGATTGCAATCTCCTCTTTCTCGATCCCGTAGATGTCGCCGAAGAACGCGAGGTAGTCCTCGGCCGTCATCGTCTCGTAGAGCCGGGATTCCTCGGGGAGATAGCCAAGCGTCTCCTTGAGTGCCATCGGGTCACGGACGACATCGATCCCGTTTACCACGAGTTCCCCGGATGATGGTGCGATCAGCCCTGCGATCATCTTTAAGAGCGTGGTCTTGCCGGCCCCGTTGTGCCCGATGATCCCGAAGATCCCGGCCTCGGGAAACGAGAAACTCACATCGTCAAGGGCGGTAAATGTATCGTATCGCTTGGTCAGGCTGCGGGCGGAAATCACGGCGGGTTCTCCGGGGGTGTCCTCTTTTTTGGAGGGGAAATTTTGCTTAATGTAGACTTGTGGGGGGTGAATCATATAGGTTGGGATGGGGACAGCCGGTATGAGAGGGTCCCGGATATGTCCTCGACAGTACCTTGTCAGTACCGAACAGTATTTGACCCCGGTACCCACAACTATTGATAAAGATCTCCCTCATGAGGGAGCCGGACGGACATCATGAGTGCAGGCAGGGATATTGCAACCATCGCACGTTGGGAAGTGAAAAAGACCTTCTCGATCATGTCACGCGATGTCCTGCCGATCGCGATTGTCCTCTTCGTCCTCCTTGTCGTCGTTACGGGTTTTGCCGCCCAGAGCGGCCTGCACATCCAGGACGGGATGTACCGGATCGGTGTCGATGACCAAAACGTCGCCGCCCTGTTTGCTTCCGACGCACGCTTCACGGTGGACGAGGCCGATGCTGCAACGCTCTTGACCAACCGCGGGGCGTACGACCTCATCATCGTGAACGGGGCAGCGTACGCGACCCCGACCGAGAAGGGAAAAGCCGCGATAAAGACCCTCGAACGGGACTACACGAAGTACAAGAGCAGCGTGTACACGAACGCAGACGATCTCTTTGCCGCCTACCCGCTCTGGATCGATGCCGAGACCGTGAAAAGCGAACTCAATTTTTCTGCCCCGCAGAACGGCCAGTTCGTGCCGGCGCCGCCCGGCCGGGGCACGCCGGTCCCGCAGGGTACGGTCGAGGATATTGCCACTCCTTCGCCAACACTCGGCGTCACGCAGGATGAACTGAGGGCAAAACTGGTCACGTCATCCTCACAGAATACGCAGGTCTCCCGGTACACGGACGCCCTCTCCTCGCAGTCCGCGATGGGAACTTTCGTGACCCCGGACCAGCTCTCGCCCCCGCTCCCCTTTGACTCGATCATCCTCGTCTTTGTCTTCATCTTCCCGCTGTACTTCACCTCGCAGTTTTTTATGATGAGCATCATGAACGAGCGGATCGAGAGAAAAGGCGAAGTCCTCCTCTCCCTTCCGGTCCGGTCCACCTCCATCATTTTCGGGAAGATGCTCCCGTACATCCTCGGGATGCTTGTTATCTGCGCCGGCATCACCCTCTACATCGGCGCCTCGCCGATCATCCTCCTCCCCCTTGTCCCGATCATTCTCTTCTTTCTGGCAAACGCCCTTGTCATCGGGATGCTTGCCCGGAGCTTCAAGGAACTCTCGTTTATCTCCATTTTCTTCTCGACCGTCGCCACCTCGTACCTCTTCTTCCCGAGTATCTTCGCAAACGTGCACGTGATCAGCCTGATCTCCCCGCTCACACTGATCGTGCTCACCATCCAGGGCACCGCGTGGACGGTTTCGGATTACTGCTACGCGACCGCGCTCTTCTGGCTCACGAGCATCGTCCTCTTCTATGTGGCGTCAAGGAACTTCAACGAGGAGCGCCTCTTCTCGGAAAAGACGCTCCTGCCCCGGTGCCGCGAGTTTTTGGCCGGCGCCCTCTCCCGGCCCCACCCCTATGCGTCACTCTTCTTTGTTGCCGCCGCCACGATCCCGTTTGTCTTCATGGCGCAGATGATGGGCCTTGTCCTCTTCTTCAACCTGCCCATGCCGCTCTCGCTCGTGCTCCTCCTTGTCCTCGCGGCATTCATCGAGGAGACGGCAAAAGCAGCCGGCATCTACACGCTCTTTGTTGCAGATCCGGCGTTCTTCTCGTGGAAACATCTGGTCTATGCCTGCGCTGCCACCGCGATGGGATTTTTGATCGGGGAAAAACTCCTGCTCTTTGCCACGCTTGCCGAGATCACCGAATCAGTCTTCGGGAACATCCTGTTTCTGTCGCTCGGCGTTCTCTGGCTGCCATTTATGATCCACTTTGTCTGCCTCCTCATCGTTGCCGTCTCCTTAAAGAAGTGGGGGAGGAAGGGCGCCGTTGCCGGTCTTATTGCCGCAAGCGTGCTCCACTGCAGTTATAACCTGTACTTCATCTGGGGGTGGATCAAATGAAGGCCCGGCACGTCACCATCATCGCAAAAAAAGAGTTCAAAGGACTCTTTTCCGAGAAGACGATCCTCCTTGCCGTCCTGCTCCAGCTCTTCATCGCGCTCTTCTCGTCGTTTTTAATGGTCGGGCTTACCTCGATGTACGACCCCACGTCGCTCTCGAAGTATTCGCACTTTAAGTACAACATCGCGTACGCGGGAGACGAGTCGCCGCTGCTCGGGGACCTGGAGAACAGCCAGGACTTCCGGGTGCACAGGATCGATCTCTCGACCGCGGTCGAACTGCTCAAGGAGCGCCGGCTCTCTGCCGTTGTTTACGTCCCCGACACCGCGACAGATGCCACAGACCCGGTGAAGATCTCGCTCTACACGCTCAGTAACGATCTCATGGGGGCTGTCGTCGATGTGAAACTGAAAACGATCTTCCTCAGGTACGAGAGCGAGCTGCGGGAGATCCGCACGGACCGTATAAGCGAACAGCCCCTGCCGATCGAAATCCCCCCGTCATCGGATAGCAGCGGGTACTTCGAGTTCGTATACGGACTCCTGATCCCGCTCCTGGTCTTCCTGCCGGGGATCATCTCTGCCGCGCTTATCATCGATCTGATCACCGAGGAGTACCAGCACGATACCCTTGAGACCCTCCTCTCGACACCGGTGACGTTTGCTGAGACTGTCTGGGGCAAGGTGCTTGCCTGCACTTTGCTTGTCCCGCTCCAGGCCGGGGTGTGGATCCTCCTTCTCTCGATAAACCGGATACCGATCCAGAATCCCGGCCTGATCCTGCTTCAGGTCACCCTCGCATCCCTTGTCCTGATCCTGATCGGGGCACTGGTCGCGCTGCATTATCGCGAGCGGACTGCGGCGCAATTCGTCTTCTCGACCGCGCTTGTCGTCATCATGCTCTTTGTGCTCGCCCTGCCCTACAACCCGCTCAACCTGATCGCCCGGCTCGCAGTGGGAACGGCGGGCGTGGAGCAGTGGATCGTTCTTGGTGCCGTGAGCCTTGCCGTGCTTGCGCTCGGGTACGGGATGCAGAAGTATGCCGGGAAGGCCGGGCGGGAACTTCATTCAGGATAACGAAATAAAAAAAGGAAAACGGCCGGGACCGATCACTGGATCGGGTAGAGATCCTCGTCAATGATCTTGTAGACTTTCCCTGCGGTCGTTACCCAGACCTCGCAATGATCGCCGGTTCTGGTTCCCACAACGACCATCTCGTCGCCACGCTTGGGCTGGTTACCCCCGTCCAGGAGCTGATCAGTTACCGTGCCATCCGAGCGGGTGACTTTCAGCCTGACGCTCTGGACAAAAATTTCGCCATTGCCACCATTGTACAGCATGTGGATCTTGCTGGTGGGCCGGTCTTTGGTCAGCCGGACATCGACATACAGGTTGGCAGGGAGCGGGACGATGGATTCTAACGTAGTGGTAGTCTCTACTACCGTTACGAGGGTCTCGGGCACTACAGTTGCCGTAACTGTCGTGTCAATGGGTTTTATCTCGGCCTGGGTCGGGCTCGTGCACCCGGCAAACATCGCACAGAAAAAAAGCGCGACGCATGCGGCTGCTAGGTTGGCGTATTTCATGAATACCCCTTTTGTATTTTGAGATTTTTTATCTTGCGTTTAGAATTGTAGTGGAATCGCCCGGACGAACTACCCCACTATCTCCGGGGATCTCTGCCGGTTTCGTGCGTCGGACAGGGAAATTCCTTAATATCCCTGAAAAGAACAGTTAAATTAAAAAGGACACCGGAGTAACTTTATCTATCAGGAGTATGAGGAATGTTCTGTCCAAAATGTGGAAAAGAGACTGACGCTTCCGGACAATTCTGCCAGTGGTGCGGAGCCCCGATCGAGGCGGCTCCGGCAGTACCGGCAGGGGTCGTTGCGCCGGAGGTTGACGAAGCTCCCGATGTCGGCATCTATGCCGGCCTTGGGAGACGGTTCGTCGCATTCATCGTAGATTTTATTCTTATCGCCATCTTCGGTATCTTTGCGATTGCATTCTTCAATGTGGCGAATGGGATCATGTACCTGTATTATCTCGTGGTTTCCCATGCGCCGATCTCCTCGTTAACCGAGGCGGGAACGCCGATTGCTGCTATCGGGCCGATTGTTGCTGCAGTCGGACTTCTGATCGTTATCGTTCCCTGGCTCTACTACGCGGGTTTCGAATCCTCGCGGGGACAGGCAACCCCGGGAAAAATCCTGATGCGCCTTGAAGTGACCGACCTTGAAGGCAACCGGATCTCCTTTGGCCGGGCCACGCTCCGGTTCTTTGGGAAATATATCTCGACCCTGATCATCTTCATCGGGTTTATTATGATCGGGCTTACCAAAAAGCGCCAGGGACTCCACGACAAGATTGCCGGCTGCCTCGTACTCCTCCAGGATTAAACTCTCTCTTTTTTTCGCCGAACGGCGGTATACTGGCACCCCCGGGGGTCACCATTTTTTTAAACAAAAAATATCTGCCATTCCGGGAGAAAATACAGGAAGCACAACACTGCCATCATCGCTCAAAGTGTCCCGTATCCCTTGGGAGACAACATGGCGCACGGGGATGGGCCGCATAGTATGAAAGAGGTTTTTCCGGGGAGCAAAATAAAAAACAAAAGAAGATAAAATGCGCTCACCGGTACCGCAGCTTGATCCCGATCAGGACTATGAGAAGAAAAAGCGAGGCGACGTTTGCTACGATGACGGGGAGGGACTCAGTCCAGAACCCGTACACTATCCAGAGGACAAACCCGGTAAAAAAGATTGCAAGCATCGCAAGCGAGAGATCCTTTGTCTCTTTTAATTTCAGGCTCCGCACGACCTGCGGGACAAACGCGAGGGTGGTAAAAGCCCCGGCGATAAAACCGATGACCGTTATGCTGTCCATATCGCTCTTCTTACACTATTGATCGATCGGTCCATTTATACCGGTGGGCCAATTCTCCTGTACTAAACCCGGATCCCCGGCCGGAGAATGCATGCCGGCACTATTATACCCTCATCGGGCTATTCCGGGTGCGGCGTTCCTGCCTGAATCGTGACCTTTTTAAAATGCGGCGGATAGAAGAGGCGGCCGGATTCCCTCAGCGGATCGGACAAGATGAGATTGTTTCCCTCTTGTTCTGCAGTTACGATATACGACTGGTACATCAGCCGTTTCACTTCCGGCATCGCGAGATATTGTGCAACTTCTTCTGCACTTGTATTCCGGAACTTCGGCATGATCACGGTGTCGGTCATCCCAAGGCCGATCCGGTAGTCCTGTGCCGTCCAGGCATCCCCGCTGTCGCTGATCGCAAGCCACCGCAGCGGGTTTACCTGCGGGATCGCCCGCATGGTGCCGCGAAGCGCCGGCCGCGATACAAGGAACGCGACGAACCGGACGAGAAGGAATGCAACCAGGATCGCCGCGTAGGCAACCATCCCTTGCGCGACATTGACGACACCGAGAGCCATCCAGAACAGGAAAAAGAGACTGACCGCCATCAGGAATATGCTCGGGCCCGGGAGGATAAAAAGCGCATATTTTTTGTCGGATTTCGGGGCGAGGAGCGGGATGCCGGGCGTTGCCGGGAGATCCATGGCGATATGCAGGAACGCGCCGGCGAGCACGGCAGCAAACCCGGCAGGGCCGGCGCGGACGAGGATGGCCGGATCGATAACCCCGGCAAGGGTTGCAAGGGAGATGCCGGCATACGCGAGAACCGACATCACGACCGCTCCCGCGAGGCTATGGGCAATCCCGCCGTGGACAAAAAGGTAGAGAGACGGGTGGCGGTCGGAGATGAGGGAAAAGAGCACGTCCGTATCGATAATGACGACACCGATGACAGCAAACGGGATGAGCTGCGGGAAGCCGAGGATATACGCGAGAATGGCAGCAACAAGTCCATGGGTGAGTGAGTCCACACGTCCCGGTTACCGGGGATGCTACAAAAGGCTGTGGTTCCGGGCACGACCACAAGTGGTTCTAAAAAAGGGGGTTTTTTAAGGGCACAATAATTAGGGAATGGGGCTGAAATCTTTTTATCATGGACGTATTTTTTGTTTTCTTCCTGACGCTCCTTTTCCTCTTCATCCTTGGGTACCTGCGCAAGCTGCCCGTCTTTGTCGTTCTTATCCTTGGCGCAATCTTTTTTGGCCTCCTTGCCGGCGCGGGGCTGGACTCCACGCTCCTGTGGATGGCAAGCGGCATGGGCTCTATATTTACCGGGTTTGCCATTGCGATCCTCTCCGGCATCGTTATTGTCCGGCTGCTTTTTGACCAGGGTCTCCTTGATGTCATGGCAAGGGGAATCCATGCGAGAGTAAAAAACACCCGGGCGAGTTCCGGGATCCTTTCCTTTATCCTTTCCGTCCCGATCACCTGCCCGGTGGTAACCTACGCGATGCTTTCCCCGGTGCTCAAAAGACTTGAACCGGAAAAGGCCCGTGCAAACATGCTGCTCTATGTTGCAGCAACCTGCGCGATCGTATCATACATCGTCATTTTCCCGACCCCGTTTACCCAACCGCTTGCGTCCACGTTTGCACCCGCCATTTCCTGGGGCATGCTCGACCTGATCACCATCCCGATCGCACTGTGCCTGCTTTTCCTTGTGATTGCCGTAGCGGGCTGGTGGTCCCGGTCATCGTTTAGGAAGAGCGGACAGGAAGCAGAAGCGACAGGCTTGTCAGCTACCCCGACTTTGAGCGGTACAAGCGGGGAGGCCCACGGATCTGCCGGCGAACCCGTCATTCCGCTGTCCCGGCACCTGAAAGCATGGGCCCCGTTTATTGCCATCATCGTTTCGATCCCGGTCGGGCATTTCATTCTGGGCCTTTCGCACGGGGCGATTCTCCAGTTTATCATGCTCATCGGTCTTCTCGTTGCACTGCTCCTTGCCCCGCAGGAGATCCGGATGAGCGGGTTTTCCAGCGGGGTAAAAACCGCAGGTCTTGTGATCTTTGATATCTGTGCGGCAGGAGCAATCGGAACCGTCGTGGTGCGATCCGGGCTTGCAAATAGTGCCCTTGCAACACTTACTCCGGTGCTACCGGATATTCTTATCCCGTTTATTATCGCCGCGATCCTTGCAACTGCCCAGGGTTCCCGTGTCACGACTGCAGTCGTAACGGCGCAGGTGATAGGTGCGACCGCGCTCATCAACGAGATCAACCCGCTGCCCCTGATCCTTATGGTTGCCGCCGGTTCGTGTATCGTCTGCCACGTTACCGATCCATTCTTCCATTTTGTCCGGAATACAACCGGTGACGATACCCGGACTGTGCTCAAAAATTACACGCTCCCGCTTGCATGCGTCGGTGTCGTGCTCTTCATTGTTGCGCTTGCTCTTACAGGTTTTGTCTTCCCGTACAACGAAAATGCCTCACTTGCCATGATGACCGGCGTGTGAAACGGCACGCTCCATGTTTGACGTTCGCGGCAAAATGAAAAAAATGATTGATATAACCCGACGGTTACATCACCGGAAAGTACTCAAAACCCAAGCGATAAAATAGAGCATTACAAAGAAGAGTTGAATCGTAAATGAAAATATTATCAGTCAACTGTGTCCGCGACCTGCAGAAAACCGGGTGTCTTGTCCTGATCGTACTCTGTATAATCTCGGTTCTCGTTGCCGGGTGTACAGATGCTGGTACGACCCCTGCATCCACCGCCCCGTCGTCGGTCACTTCTTCAGGATCCGCCGCTTCAAAATTATCCTTCGACCCGATTGTCGGAGTCTGGAGGAGCCCGGGCACGGTGTACAAATTCGAGATCACCTTCGATATAAACGGCAATACCGGGGAGAGATATTCAAGCGTCCCCAATTTGTATTATAACGGGACGTGGATTCCTGCAGGGGACAATATGTACCTTGTGACCCGCGAGACCGGGGATAAAACACTCTGGATCCATGACGTGTCCGCCAATACCATTTACAAACAGGAAGCTCCCCGTATCGTGTATTCCCTCTACCAGGGGGCCGGCATGTCATCGGGAAGATCGGCCGGGACTGCCGCAGGATCCTCTGCGATCTTTTCCGGGACCGGGGATATGGTTGTGCCCTTTACCGCGACCGAATCCGGGTTATGGGTTTTTACCCTGCACTATTCCGGCCAGAGCAACTTCATTGTCTGGCTCCAGAACAACCAGGGTAATCGTCTTGCTCTCCTCGCAAACGAAATTGGCATTTATTCCGGGATGAAACCCCAAACACTGGATGCAGGGAAATATTACCTGAATGTTACGGCAAGTGGCCCGTGGACCATCCAGGCCTCAGTATCATAAACCATTCCTCTTTTTCCCGGGCATGGGATAAGCTCATGCCGGTCCGGGACATTCGATCCGGGTGCGTTCACGAGACTAAAAAGAAAATGACCTCGTCATAATCAATACTGGTCTGGTATTTAACAAGTCACAACAACGTACCAGACCCTTGATTCCGGTGTTAAAATTGTGTATCTCTACCCGGATTACGCGAGCTGTATATTCTACAATAGGTTAATACCGTACAAAATTAAGCATTGGGATGAAAATTTTCGTTGTGATGTAATATGGATCCTGTTTCAGTCAGTCTGGCAAATCAATGGTATAGTATCGTTATGACCTATCTTCCCGGCATTATCGGTGCGCTCATTATCCTGCTTATCGGCTGGATAGTAGGCAGACTCCTGGGAAGAGCAGTCCGGATCATTCTTGACAAAATTACCGCGATAGATGTAATCGAGAACACAGCGTTCTCCACCTCGTTTAAACATGCCGGTTTCACGCTCGGGTATCTCGGGGATCTCGCTGTGCGGATTATCGTTTATCTGATCGCGATCCTTGCCGCGGTTGATGTCCTCAATTTGGATTTTACAAGTGCACTGATGTCCTCCATTGTAGGGTATATTCCGCATATTGTTGCGTTTATCATCATTATCGTGGTTGGATTGCTCCTTGTTGACTATTTCATCGATTTCTTAACAAAGTATTATGGGGGCAGAATGGAGTTTATTTCAGCGGTACTGCTGTTACTCCGGATCTTTCTCTATTTCGTGATTGCCATCCTTGGGCTCTCCCAACTCAAGCTGGATCTCACGATCATCTATACCTTCGTCACGCCGATTGCCTGGGGTATCGGCCTTGGTCTTGGTGCGGCAATTGCAATTATTGTCGGCTTCGGTCTGAAAAACCGGAGCGAGGGCATCATGGACCGGTTAATCGAGACAATAACGAAAAAGTGAATCAAAATAAAACAAATTGCATCTCCTTTTTTTATTGACGTAATCTTTCCCCGGAACAACAATGCAGTCCTTTGTATTACGGCGGTCTTTGAGGACGGCGATGGCGAGCCGGTAGTAAAACCCTGAAGAATGTGTTGGATAAATGTAATCCCGGAATATTTTGGGGAAATCCGGGTGCCAAAAAGGAAATTTACCTTTTTATTCGGGCTCGAAAACATTCGTAATGACTGTTACTAAAATAACAAAGGACTGGATAAAAGAGCACCCGGGCTGCCAGAGAATCCGGTTCAATAACCGTATCCAGTACTTCTCTGAATTTTCCTTTGCAAACATCAGAATTTTTTAATAGGACTTGCCGAAGCGATTTCCGGTCCATTGGGGGTACCCCCCTCCTGCCAGCCCGTGGTGGCACCCCCCGCTCCCAAAAACGAGAGGTACCCATGCCCCCCGACCAATTTTTTAAAAGCCGTACCCCCACCCCCCTGTCCGTACACATGACTGGGGACTACCCCCCCTGATTGCACCGGTGCAACCTGTGCTTCGCATGGAGTTATCGTCTGAAGGTATATTTTGACGGCCGATGGCTTGGGGGGTAGGGGCCTCTTTTCTTGCAAGGGGGTACCCCCCACTCCTAAAAACGAGAGGTACCCTGACCCCCCGACCAATTTTTTAAAAGCACGATACCCCCACCCCCTTCTTGTGGCCCGTAGGTGGGGGGTGCCACCTTTGACAAATGGGGGGTACCCCTTCCTGTAAAGGGAGGGAGGAGGCTGCCAAAAAAGGATGCTCCCGCTTCCAGACCTGGCTCATACGAATTTTTGGTGGTTGTTCTTTCAATGTGAAAAACAGAGAAGTACTAGTATCAACAACCAGCCTGTTCCTCACGAGGGATGTCAGATAAAAACCGGAAGATCGATAAGATTTGAAGAAAGCCACACCATCGCATACTGGGTGAAGGATTCAAAATCAATAAGCGCTACCCATAGAAGGATTAGTGAAAAGTGAAGGGTGTAATTATCCCCGGTACCGGGTTTTTTTGCCTCTTTAGCCCGCTGATATTCACCCGTTAATTGTAATGAGGGATAGCCACACGCTGAAATAATGTCGGATGGATCGATTGACGTTCTCTCTCCGGCATGGGATGCAAGTGTGGTAAGAGAGACAATGGATTCCGGAAGTCTGGTACCGTACATCTCTCTTGTGACTACCGTGAGATCCCGTCGTGCATAATTGCGGACACTCCAGCGATCAACGACGATACCGGCCCGCTTGAGATATGTTGATGCACGGGCATATGGCATCATTGATGCGAATGTGATGCAAAGATCAACGACGGGGGATCCGATACGTGTACCTGGATAAAATGGCTGGTGGGCATAGACGACTGCGCGGCATTCTGTACATTGGAACCTTTTTACCCGTACCATGATGGTTTTTTTGGTACTTCCATCAGTGATAACAGCAAACTGTTTTGTCCTGATATCATAGTCAGCGATGACACCGCCGCAATGCGGACAACATGCCAGGTCGTCAAACAGGATGCCATCATACGCGGAAAGTGTTGTGGGAATAAGATCCGCAAGAATCGGGAGGATCCTGTATTTCATTCTCATTATTTAGTACACTACCTGTGCAACTTTGGCCAAGTTACCTAATTATATTAACATTCAATTCTTCACATGATAATCTTTTATTATTAATTTTCCACTATTGTTCTCCGTTTTGACGCGATATTCCAACACGTTAATAACGTTTTGTATACGAAATGGATCCTGTTCAACAATCAAAAATGGTTAACTGTGTGCAAAAATAGCGTGCAAAAACAGTGTGCAAAAACCTTTTGTTTGAACAGTTGGTGTCATTTGATGAGTGGAACAAAAAGTGCATTAACATATGTACACACGACTTGTCCATACTGCGGTGTAGGCTGCGGTCTGAATCTCGTGGTTAATGACGGAAAACTCGTTGGAGTTGAACCGTATAAGCGCAGTCCAATCAACGAAGGCAAGCTCTGCCCCAAGGGCATGACCTGCTGGGAAACGGCCCAGAAGCCAGGCCGGCTGACAAAGCCGAAGATCAAGAAGAATGGCAAGTTCGTGGACGCCTCCTGGGAAGAAGCTATTGACCTGATTGCAAAGAAGTTCAAGGAGATCTCTGACAAGAACGGTCCCAGGTCCCTCGGCTTCCAGACCTCGTGCCGTACGGTCAACGAGGACTGCTATGCGTTACAGAAGTTAGCGCGCGTGGGATTCCAGACCAACAACGTCGACAACTGTGCACGTATCTGCCACGGGCCGTCGGTCGCGGGTCTCTCCCTCTCCTTCGGATCCGGTGCAGCAACAAACCCGTTTGAAGATGTCCTCAACTCTGACCTGATCGTCATGTGGGGTTCCAATGCAATCGAGGCCCACCCGCTTGCCGGGCGCCGCGTCATGCAGGCGAAGAAGAAGGGAATCCCGATTGTTGTGGTTGACCCACGGTACAGTACAACGGCACGGATTGCCGACAAGTGGATCCGGTTCAACCCGTCGACCCATATTGCGCTCGCCAACTCCATGATGTACTGGATCATCAAGGAAGGTCTCCAGAACACGGCGTTCATCAACGAGCGTACGAAAGGCTTCGATGACCTCAAGAAGACCGTTGAGAAGTATGCCGATTGCGAAGAGATCCACGGGGTCCCGCTTGAGACGGTCAAGGCGTTTGCCCGCCAGTATGCCCGGGCAAAGAATGCGGTTATCATCTACTGCCTCGGTATCACCGAGTTAACAACCGGTACCGACAACGTTCGTTCGATGGGTAACCTCGCGCTGCTCACCGGAAACATCGGCCGCCCGGGCGTCGGTGTCAACCCGCTCCGTGGCCAGAACAATGTGCAGGGCGCCTGCGATATGGGTGCGTACCCGAACGTCTTCTCCGGCTACCAGGCTGTCGCATCTGCCGAGAATCGTGCAAAGATGGAGAAGGCATGGGGCATGAAGGAAGGTTCCCTGCCTGACTGGTATGGTGTGACCTTAACCGAACAGATCAACCAGTGCGGCGACCCGATCAAGGCAATGTATGTCCTTGGCCTGAACCCGGTTGTTTCCTACCCCGATTCAAACCATGTCAAAAAGATGTTCGAAAAGCTCGACTTCCTCGTGATGCAGGATATCTACTGGAACGAGAGCTGCGAGTATGCAGACGTTGTCCTGCCCGGCACCTGCTTTGCCGAGAAAGACGGCACATTCACCAGCGGCGAGCGCCGTGTCAACCGTGTACGGAAGGCCGTCGACGGCCCCGGTGAGTCAAAGTATGACTGGGAGATCATCGGCATGGTTGCCAAGAAGATGGGCCTCAAGGGCTTTGACTGGAAGACTGCGAAGGATGTCTGGGACGACATGCGTTCCGTCACCCCCGGCCAGTTCGGTGTGACCTACGAGAAGATCGAGAAGCCCGAGGCCATCCACTGGCCCTGCCCGACCATCGAGCACCCGGGAACCCCGATCCTCCACGTGGGGAAGTTCTCCGCCGCAGATGGTAAGGGCACCATGTTCGGTCTCGAGTACCGCCCGCCCGCGGAAGTCGCGGATGCAGAGTACCCGTATACGCTTATGACCGGGCGTGTGATCTTCCACTACCACACGAGGACCCAGACCGACCTTGCTGCAGACCTGCACTATGAAGTGCCCGAGTCCTTTATCCAGATCAACACAATAGATGCAAAGAAGCTGGGTATCAAGGAAGGCGAGAAGATCAAGGTTACGAGCCGCCGTGGCGAGACCATAACAAAGGCACGGATATCAGAAGACGTTGCCCCGAAGGTACTGTACATGGCGATGCACTTCGCAGAGGGTGCCAACAACCTCACCAACACGGCTCTCGACCCGCTCTCCAAGATGCCGGAACTCAAGCACTGTGCCGTTAAGGTTGAAAAGATTACGGAGGCGAAGTAAATGGCAAAGAAAGGCGATATGCTCTATGCATGGACCAATGATGCCGGCCTCTTAAAGAAGGCGGAATGCGGTGGTGCAGTAACCGAGCTTCTCAAGTATGCACTTGAGAGCAAGACCGTTGATGCAGTGCTTGCCGTAACCCGCGGTGTTGACCTGTACGATGCGATCCCGGTTCTTGTTACCGACCCAAAGGATCTTGACCAGTGCGCCGGTTCGCTCCACTGCGGAACCGTCCTCATGTCCAAACTGGTGACGGAGTACGTGCCCAAGATGTCCGGTAAGAAACTGGGACTGGTTGTCAAGGGCTGCGACATGATGGGTCTCCTTGAGCTCGCAAAGCGCAAGGAAGTCAACCTTGACAACATCGTCATGATCGGTGTCAACTGTGGTGGATCGGTCAGCCCGGTCGCCGCACGGAAAATGATCAAGGAAAAGTTTGGCGTCGACCCCAACACGGTTACCAAGGAAGAGATCGACAAGGGCCAGTTCATCATTGAGTATGAAGGAGGCCACAAGGGCATCCCCATGGATGAACTTGAAGAAGCCGGCTACGGCCGCAGGTCAAACTGCCGCCGCTGCAAACTGAAAGTCCCCCGTCAGGCAGACCTTGCCTGTGGAAACTGGGGTGTCATCGGTGACAAAGCCGGCAAGGCAACCTTCGTTGAGGTCTGCTCCGAGAAAGGGGCAAAACTTCTTGACGGCGCCGTCAAAGCCAAGAAACTGAGCACGGAAGCGGCAAACCCCAAGGGTATCGAGATCCGGGGTAAGGTCGAGGGTGCAATGTACAAACTCGGCGACAAGTGGCGCAAGCACGACTTTGAAGCACTCGCACCGGTTCTCTGGGAGACCATAGCAAAGGAGACCGGCCGCTGCATGAAGTGCCTGGCGTGCATCGAGCATTGTCCGGTCTGTGTCACCCGTGCTGACAAGTATGAACAGCCCGATCTGATGGTCCGCCGTGGTTTTATCCCGGCCGACCCGATGTTCCACCTGCGCCGGTTTGCGCACATCTCCGACTCCTGCATCAACTGCGGGCAGTGCGAAGAAGACTGCCCCTGTGAAATACCGCTTGCGCTCTTCTCGCATGCGATCCGCACTGAGGCAGACAAGTGGTTCGAGCCGAAACTGGGGAAGTCAGATTATAAAAACTAATTTTTTTTAGATCAGCAAAATCATATCCCGTGGACGATTCGCCTCATGCACGGGAAAAAAGCATCTTTGGGGATATCTGCGAAGACAGGTAAAAAAGGAGAGCGCATGTGTGGATATCCCCCAGGTCGTCCCCCACTCACCTTTTTTTAATACCGGATTTTTTTTAGTTCAGACCATCTTTTGTGGTTTTATCAAAGGTATATCGTTACGATAAGGTGACGCAGATCGCGATTTTTTTAAGATCAATATACCGACTGACAGTTTCAGCCGGGGATTCTGCTGTTGCGGGATTCATCGTTATTGCAAATTTCCCCAAGGAGGACACTCTTTTAGTCGGTTATTACCCATGTGCAATTGAGCGATTACCAGAAAGGGATCCGTACCTCTTTATAAAAAAAGGATTACACCAGCATAAACGTGAAGAAATAAAATGCAATCAGCGGGATGAACAACACGAGATACAGGGCACGGTTCCATTTCCATATCGCACTGCCATCCATCGTGGAAATGGGGATAAGACTGTAGACTGCGGTGATGAGGTTGATAGTAAAGCCCAGACCACCGGCGATTACCCAGATCCCTCCAAATTGAACCATAAACAGGGAGACCAGCATAAGGATGATACTGACAACAGGTCCCGCCACCATTTCGATTCCCAGCTTGCGTGTCTCATCCGCATTCTCATCCCGGTTTACAAAGGTCCGGTAGGACTGGGCAAATGCATTCCCGTAGAGCCAGGCCGTCAGGAACATGATAACCGTGCCAAGGCTCCAGAACTGGATATCGGTGTCGTGGCCGTACCGGGTCGCAAAATACCGGTGGGCAAAATCATGAAGCAGGACTGATACCGCACCGACAAGAATGTAGATGAGCACCATCTGCAGGGTGAGATCCGCACGATCTGCGAGCAGGAATGCCACTGCCACCATAACCACTGCTGCCTCCACGACAAGGAGTTCAGTGGCAGACAGGCCGAAGAAGTGCCGCTCCCGTTTCTTTGCTTCGATTCCCCGTTTCTCAATCTCTTTCTCGCTGATCTTCTCAACGGTATGACCCGCAGCAAGATCGACAAAGAACTTGACGAATTTTGCACCGACCTGGGCAATGGTGCCGATATTGGTGAGGATGACCTGGACGAGTATCACGCCAAGGCTCGTCAGCACCGCAGCGAGGGCCATGAACTGCGGGGGGATGAATGCTGCTGTGGGGAGGTTCTTATCGGTGTCGCCCTTTGCATCCTGAATCAGGCCGACGATTCCCGTGGCATGAGCCTTGACCGGGGGAACCGGCACGGGCACCTCCACCGGGGCCGGACTGCTTGCATTGATGTAATTTGTCCGGATGAGCGCGTCACTGCCAAAGTGATTGCTCACTTTTAACCGGACCTCATAGAGGCCTGCCTGTGTATAGGTATGAGCGGGATTCTGGTCAGATGATGTTGTCCCGTCACCAAAGTCCCAGTTCCAGTCCGTGGGTGTATTCTTTGAAAGATCCGTAAATGTAACCGTGAGTGGAATAGTCCCATCTACGGGTGAAGCGGAAAAGTGTGCTTCCGGCGGGAAGCCGGCCCCAATAAAACCTGCAACAGTTTTGGTGTCCGAGCCGTACTTGTTGGTCACCGTCAGGCTGACGGTATAGTCGCCGGTATTACGATAGGTATGCGTCGGGTTCTGCATTGCCGAGCTTGCGCCATCGCCAAAGTCCCAGTGATAGGTCATTGGCAGAGCGCCCCGTGAGGAATCAGCGAAACTGACCGTAAACGGGGACGGCCCGTAGTGGATACTGGTGTAAAAATCAGCAACCGGCGGGTTAATTACCGTGATAAAACCACTCCCGTTACCTGCCGTTGTATTCGCAGCAACGCTGATTGGTAAGAGCGCTGTACAGAGCAAGGCGACGAGCAGGATAGGTGTGAGGTTTCTCATAAGTTTCCCTGATCCAGAAAATCCCGGGCGTTTGTGCAAATCGGAAACTGTTTCCGGATATTCACACCGGTTTTCCTTCTGGCATCTTAAAGAAATTGGTTGAAAAAAATGCGCTTGTGGCGTTTATTTAGGAAAAGAGGATCTCTTCTTTCCGGAACCGCTCGATGACCCTGACATTCATGTAGTCCTGAATAATGGTGCCATACATGAAGCCAGCTGCGTAGACCGTGATATGGAATGTCATCGTGGACTTGTCCATCTTCATGAGGTATACTGAGGGAGATGGATCATGAACAAATAAGTCTGGCCGGCTCTTTACCGCCTCGTCGCAAATCTCTCCGAGCACCCTCTTGATGCGAGGGATCTCTTCAGCGTTCGAGACCGTTACCGGGATCTGGATCCTGACCTGGGGATTTGGCAGGGAATAGTTATGGACAACACTTGTCGCTATCTTGGTATTGGGCATGCTCACGACATCTTTATCGAGCGTGAGGATACGGGTACTCCGGGGGCCGATATGGGTCACGTCCCCAAGAACATCGTTGATCAGCACGCGGTCCCCCACTTTGAACGGCTGGTCGGTGATGATGACCGCACCGCCAAAGAAGTTCGAGAAGAGATCCTGTGCAGCAAGGGCAATGGCAATGCCGACGATTCCTGCACCTGCGATGAGCGGAGTAATATTGATATTATACAGGGTCAGGATGTAGAGGATCCCCACAAACCAGATGAAGTACTTGCCGATCTTCTGGAGGATCTCTACGATCCGGTCATCAAGGTCGGTCTCGGTCGACTCGGCAAGGGCCGTACCGTAGATCCGCAGAAAATCGTCAACGAATGTTGAAACAATCCAGGTTCCGACTACGACATATGCCGATAAAAGGATGTTTGCCTCCGCAATCCATTGGTACTGGGGATAGAGAACAATCAGGTGATGAATCGCAAAGAAAAACGGGATGAAGAACGCGAGTATCGTGAGCGGTGTGCCGAGTGAGTGCACAACAAGATCATCCATCATTGTCTCTGTCTTCTCTGCCTGCTTCTTGAGGAAGACAAAGATAAAATGGACAACAACAGCGGCTAAAATCCCTGCCGCAAGGAACAATAGTGTATCTACAACTGCCGGGTCCATGTGGTATAAGTATTGGCATTTCATGAAGATGAAGATTTCAGGTGCGTGGGGATATCTGCCGGATAATTGGACCACTACAACTCAAAGTAAACCCCTTTCCTTTATAGAAGCATTCTGTTGGCGTTTCTTATTAGAACCCCACACGATTCCCACGGCATCATAAGGTGCGGGAATTATCTAAACAATATCTTTATCGGTTGAATCTTCAATTAATGATTGTCGATGATTTCGATTAACTAGCAAAAATGCAGGATTCGCTGTAATATCTACGACGGAAAAATTAATTGCAGATCATACAAAAAGAGGGTTTTTCGAAATCCACTGTCATAAAAAATGGGGTAAAATGCCGCTTACAGAAGTTCAAATTAATCTGTATAAAAAGATTAAAAAACATAAACTTTTATTGAAAACGATTTTGAAGATTTATTGTTTTTTAAATTTTAATAAATGTAAAATTAATGGATTTAATAATACAATAAGCAATAATGGAGTTTTGTTAAAAAAAGTTAAATTTGATATAATTGGAAATAATAACCAAATTTATTTCCATGAGGAATCTTTTATTGAAAATGTCACATTTTTTATTAGAGGTTCCAATCATCATCTATCAATCGGAAATCATTGTGTAATAAAAGGTGGATCTTTTTGGTTTGAAGATAACAACTGTAGGATAAATATTGGGGATGATACAACAATTGAAAATGCGCATCTTGCAGCCACGGAAAATGAGAAATCAATTGAAATTGGTTGTGATTGTATGTTAGCATATGACATTGAGATTCGCACCGGGGATTCACATTCAATTATTGACCTAAACACGCATAATAGAATCAATTATGCTCAAAATGTAAAAATTGGCAATCATGTATGGTTATGTGCGGATGTAAAAATTTTAAAAGGGGTCACTATAGGAAAAAATTCAATAATTGGGACCGGTTCAATTGTTACTAAATCAATTCCGGACAATTGTATTGCGGCAGGAATACCCGCAAAAGTTATTCATAACAATGTAACTTGGAAAAGACCACGAATCTAATAAAACAAGATCTTGAAAAAATGTTATTCTGTTGCTTACCCGTTTACTCTCTAGAAACCCACATGAACGTGAATTCACACCCGACGCATGAAAATCGAATACCCAGTCTTTGTTTTGGTGAGATTGGTTAACCTAACATGGTTGATTTTCATGGGAAAACCTCAAAGAAGAGAAAAAGTAAAACCTGTGGGGTTACAGAGGTGATGTCACTATAATGCAGTAAAATCAGCATACCTTGGGCATCATGGGAGGATGTCACTTGGACTGGACAGCACAGAGTTCAATAAATGGTGTTCTTCGAACCTAATACAAAGAAGGGCCGAAATGGTACAATATTATCCTAAGATCAAAAGGCAATAATTAACATGTCAAAGTATAACTGGTGAAATATGAGGAAAATCACTTTTTTCTCTCTCCTGATTGTTTGTATTACAACGATTCTTGTTGCGGGATGCATGAATGTCACCGGGTCAACTAATACTACATCTACGCCTACGCCGCAGATTTGCTATGTGACAGTGACGGTTACCCCGACACCAACGTTAGTGGAGACATCGACAAGCGGTGTAGTTACGGTGGCGCCGACCATTTCAACAACATGCGGCGACCTGATATCAGATTCGGGTGCTGATCAAGCATTCCTGAACTTTGTAAACGATAACTATCTGGCAGCCCGCATCAAAGGGCTTGCCGATGGCAATTGCAGTAGAATCCCGGCGGATCAGCTTCACCAATTGATCATAACCAGTGCAATCCCGCAAACACACAGCCTTGCCCAGGCGCGAGTGTACCTGATTTCTGCAACCACATATTGTCAGAACCCTGATTCAGCAGCTCAAAACAATACAGAAACCGATTTGGAAAAATTTGAGAAGGGAATGAACGAATACCAGAACCTCGTTTATTCGTGCCAGAACCAGATCCGTGCAAATGCCTCATCCGTAGTCGGCGGGGAGACACTCGCCATGAATAACATTGCCGGGCCCCAGACATTTTCAGGGAAAGGTAATTCGGCTAAAAAATTCAGTGTTGCCGAAGGAGAATACAAATTTTCAACAACATATGCAGGCGATGGCAATTTCATCGTTCATATCACCAATACTTACGGAAAAACCGAACTCTTCAATAAGACAGGTCCGTATTCAGGGAGTACAATCGTGAACCTCACAACCGGTGAATATTACATGAACATTGAGGCATCCGCACCCTACCTGATTAAGATGACCCATTCATAACATTTTTCAGGATCCCGGGGAAATGCGGTTTCACCCTCGGCAATACCCTAATATCGGTAGCCAGCCCCGGCATGTGTTTTTGCGGGCATTGATTTGAGTTTATAAGGGGAGGATCATATTTCTCTACAAAAAAGAATCAGAAAAACTTACAATAACAAGGCCAGGGCCGAGATTTGAACCCGGGTCGAGGGATCCACAGCCCCTTAGGATAACCAGACTACCCTACCCTGGCAGATGTTCCTGTTAATTTGGTTGTGGACTCTGATTAATTTAACGCCCCGCTCTCAAAGCCCGGTACCCCCACGGATGACCGGCCGGGTCCCGTCTGCTATCCCGGAGCGATTATTAATAGGGTAGAGCGTCCATTAAGTTATCAGGTGGCTCTGACAGGATATTTGTAGGGCAGGCTGCGGTGTCGGGTGATGCCGCACCACGGATAATTTTTTAATCCTGCTGTTTTCAGGGCACGTGAGAACGGGAAGGTGGGGAGATGGCGGCAGACCCGAAGATAAGGACGCCGATTGTGTGCGTCATGGGGCATGTGGATCACGGTAAGACCTCGCTTCTTGACCGGATACGCGGCTCATCGGTTGTCACATCTGAAGCGGGCGCGATTACCCAGCACATCGGAGCGACGATTGTCCCCATCGAAGCGATCCGCACTATGAGTGGGTCGATGGAGAAGATCCCCATAAACATCCCCGGCCTGCTTTTCATTGATACACCCGGGCACCATGCGTTTACCACGCTTCGGGCCCGGGGCGGGGCGCTTGCCGACATGGCAATCCTCGTTGTCGATATTAACCAGGGGTTCCAGCCCCAGACGATCGAGGCGTTGCAGATCCTCCGGAACTGCAAGACGCCGTTTGTGATCGCGGCGACAAAGATCGACCGGCTCCACGGCTGGCGGATCAACAAGAACGAGTCGTTCCTTTCGACGTTTGCAAAACAGAACGACCGGGTCAAGACCGATGTCGAGACCAAGACCTACGAGATCGTGGGAAACCTCTCGGACCTTGGTTTCTCCGCTGACCGGTACGACAGGGTGTCAGACTTCCGGCGCAACCTTGCAATTGTGCCGGTGAGCGCCCACACGGGAGAAGGGATCGCCGACCTTCTCATGATCATGATTGGGCTTGCCCAGCGTTACCTTGGCGAGGAACTCAAGCTCTCGGTCGCGGGCCCGGGGTTAGGAACCGTCCTTGAAGTAAAAGAGGAGAGGGGCCTCGGGGCGACGCTCGATGTGATCCTGTATGATGGCACGCTCTCTGTGGGCGATGAGATTGCGATGGCCTCGCAGGACGACATCGTGGTGACCAAGGTCCGCTCGCTCTTAAAGCCCCACCCGTTAAAGGAGATCCTTGTCGAGGACAAGTTCGAGCACGTCAAGTCCGTCGTCGCGGCTGCGGGGATCAAGGTCTCGGCCCCGGGCCTCGAAAAGGTGATCGCGGGCTCGCCGCTCTTTGTTGTCCGGGGCAACATCGACGAACTTGCGGTCCGGATCAGGAAAGAGATGGAAGAGATCCACGTCAACCTTGCCGAGGAAGGCATTGTGATCAAAGCAGACACGATCGGCGCCCTTGAAGCGCTCTGCAAGGAACTGGAGACAAAAGATATCAAAGTGATGAGGGCACAGGTCGGCCCGGTGAGCCGGCACGACCTGATCGATACCGAGACTATCAAAAACCCGACGTTCCGTGTGCTCCTGTCGTTTAATACCCCGATCCTTCCCGATGCGGCGGAGATTATCAAGGACCCGCTCTACACGCAGGTGAAAGTCTTCTCCGCGCAGGTGATCTACCAGCTCATCGACCAGTATGTCGCATGGAAGGACGAGCAGAAACGGATCGCTGATAAGGCGCAGTTCGAGCACGTGATGATGCCGGCGAAAATCCGGCTGCTCCCTGACTGCGTGTTCCGGCAGAGCAACCCGGCGGTGGTCGGGGTCCGGGTGCTGGGCGGGAAACTCCGGGGCGATGTCGACCTCGTCAAGCTGGACGGGAAGAAGGTCGGGCACTTAAAATCCATGCAGCTCCGGCAGGAAAATATCCGGGAGGCGGACGCCGGTCTCGAAGTGGCGATCTCGATTGAGGGCGCAACGATCGGCCGGCAGCTGAACGTTGGCGACGACCTGCTCGTGGATCTCCCCGAGCGGCACGTGAAAGTGCTCGAACGCGAGATGCTCAAGAACTTGAATATCAGCACGCAGGAAGTGCTCGCGGAGTTTGTGGCGATCCGACGCAAGGCCGAGCCGTTCTGGGGCAAGTGACCGGACTGTCGCGGATATACCGGCGTACGCGGCCGGCCCGAAAGGACGCGAGGTTTTAATAGCGTACTGGTATAATAAGATGGGTACTTCACGTGCACAGGCGTTGTTGCGCCGGATAGCCCGAGAGTGAACGGGACGCCCGATATCGGGGGCGCCCCGGGATAATCAATAAGGAGAATCAAGAATGGTTGAGTTAAAGGTTGTTGTATCAGACCCCAAGACCGGTCACGCCTACAATGTCGATGCCAGCACCGGCGCAGCAGGAGCAATCGTGGGTAAGAAAATCGGGGACGAAATTGACGCCGGCCCTCTCGGGCTGGCAGGATATAAGATCCTGATCACCGGGGGCACGGACCAGACCGGGATTCCCGCGAGAAAGAGCCTGCCGGGCGCAGGAAGAAGGAGACTCCTGCTCGCAGAAGGCGTCGGGTTCCACCCGTCGATGGAAGGCGAGCGCAGGAGAAAGATGATCCGCGCTCATGAGATTACCATCGAGTTCGTGCAGGTCAACGCCCGCGTGACCGCATATGGCGAGAAGACCCTTGACGAGCTCTTCCCCAAGGTCGAGAAGGCCGAGGGGGAGAAGAAGGCCGACAAGCCAAAAGAGAGAAAGGCCCGGAAGTAATTCCGCGGCGGAATACTTTTTTTGCGTTATTGTTTTGTGGTGTGATGCGTTACGGGTACGCAGGCGTATCGGACGGGGGTTGTTCCCGGGGACGTAACGGAGATTTTTAAAGTGCTTCTGGGGGCTTTTTCCCCCGCCGCGAAGGCATCTCCCAATCAGGATCGTGTCTTTGTTTGAGGGGGGAATGTCTGAACTGATGAATAGACTTTTTTTAGAGGTTACAACTACGGTTTCTTTGCCGGATAATTCGTAATAATCAGTTCGTTGATATTCCCGCGCCCTGAACCATTACAATTGATCATACGTTTTGCCGGAACCCGCTCGATGTAATATCCTGAATAGAGATCGTCAAAGAATGAGTCACCGGGATTCTCATTCTTTGGATCGGAATTACTCAGCATAATCTTTGCTCCTTTCGCATCGAGTTCCTTAAAAAATTCTGCGAGGCGAACCTGATCGTTGTCAGAAAATCCATGTTTTGAATACGAGGTAAATGAGGAAGTTTCGTTGAGCGGGCGGTATGGTGGATCAAAATACACAAACGTGCGATCATCGATAAATTTCCGGCATGTGACAAAATCCCCCCGGTGGATCTGCGTGGCTTTTAACAATGTCGCAACGTCATTTAAGTTGTCTTCGTTCAGGATATCCGGATTTTTGTATTTCCCGAATGGAACATTGAATTCGCCCCTCTGGTTTAACCTGAAAAGTCCATTGAAACAGGTACGGTTCAGGAAAATAATCCAGGCGGCCCGTTTGATCCATCCCGTCTGATATGTGTTGAAATTGATCTCCGGTAATTGACGGTTGAAAGCATTCCGGACTTCATAATAGAATGATTCTCGTTCTTTATCATCCAGGGAGAGATAATCAGATTCAAGTGTTTCGAGTTCGGAGATCAATTTTTTTACCGAGCGCTGAATAACCCGGTAGGAAAGATACAACTCTTCATTGACATCGCAGATGGAGCAGCGTTCGAAAGAAAATCTTTGATTGAGATAGAAAAAAAATGCGCCGCCTCCAATGAACGGCTCTACATATTTTGTGATCTTTCCATTTTTCAATTCTATTGGCAAACGTTTGCTGAACTCGTTCAGTAACTGGGTTTTACCTCCGGCCCATTTGAGAAATGGCCGGGCTGAAGAAACAAGTTTTGTTTGTTTTGCCATTTCGGAGAGAACACCTTTCGGTATGAATTTCTTCGCTGCAATGTTATCGTTCTGACATTATAGGCTATTGAATTGATCTACGCGAAGTGAAAATAAATACCGTCTCCCTTCATTTCACCTTCCTCTTAGTGAATATCGCATCACCCCCGGTATGATCTTTGAGATCCCATAATGTGGGTCGCGTGGCCGGCAGTCCAGAATCCCTATCCCCTCAAAACCACCCTGCAGGGGAAGGTCTCCATCGGCAGGAATCTGGCAGGTTATTATGATAAGCGAGAGAAAATCGAAGAATACCAAGTTCAGAAACGAGTGTTTTCTTAATTCTCCAGATATCAGGGTTTTGAAACGTGGACCTGGTGCATCTCCGGAACGTTCACATTTTTTTTAAATAATAACGGATAACGCCAGATTTTAAAAAAATGAATTCCGCCAATCAATCCGATACGTCAATCACGGATGAGGAAAAAACAAAAATGATCCGAAAACGTTTCGATAAAATTTCCACAACGGCAAAATTAAAGTACACCATTGAGCTCGACATGAATGGATTGAATGTAACCCTCATGAAACGTCCCTGATCCAGCCGCCTTTTCCCACATGATCCCCCGGCGACCTGCCCCAATCCGGGTCCAATTTGGCGCCCGATTGGTGTCTGACACTCCCAAAAGAAGCCCGTATCGGGCTCCGTTTCAAAATACCCCCAAATCAGGCTTTTTTTAGGAAACGGACGAAGCAAAATGGACTCGATAATGCGGTTCTTCTGGCAGATCTCGGGTCAAATTACCATTTGCACGATCCGGAAAACAGGGGCCGCCAGAACGCGAATATGGGGCTGTGAGGGGCATTATATAGGGCTCAATTTGGGCTTTTTTTGTCAAATAAAAACGCATGCACCGCCAGATTTTGTGGTTGTCAATCGAACTGTTTTACGGGCTTTGATTTGCCGGCAAACCGGGCATTATACACGGAGATCAGGGGATCAGACCTCCCCGTCCGTATGATCCCCGGATCGGTACTGGAACGGGTATTCCAGGGAAATAAGGAGGTTTTGGAAATGTGGGTCTTCGCATTCATCGTTGGGGTCGGCCGGGTTTGTCATGAAAATTTTGAAAACTTCAGATGATGGAGCCGGCAAATGGAAATTCAAGTTAGGACTGCAAAATTTTCATTGCTTTGGTGCGAAGTCTTTGACTTCATGCGGGTTTTTTTAGAAAAACTTTTGAAATTTTTTCTCTGGAGAACTCATTACAAATCCCCTGATGATCCAAGGGCTTTACCCAGGTCGCGATAGTGTCGGAGTATCAGCCCACAAAAAATCACGAGGAAAAACCCGGGCCAGATCCGGCTGGTTTTTAAACGCACGGGTGATACAGTTTTTCAATGATTCCCGGTTCTTTCGTCGACAACCGTCCGTTCTGGCAGCGGGCGCTCATCGGCTTTTTCATCCTTTTGATCATCGCATTCATCCCGATCGTTCTCTTCTCTTCCCTGCACCCGGTCCCGGCACCGGGTCAGGCAACCGCCCCGGTCCACGTGAAGATCCTCGCGGTTAACGACTTCCACGGCCAGCTGCCGGCCGGCCAGAAACTCAACAGGGAAGCGGCAGGCAGTGCACCGGTGCTTGCTTCCTACCTGAAAATGGCCATGAACGAAAGCCCGACAGACGCCACGTTCATCGCACTGCCGGGCGACGTGGTCGGAGCATCGCCGCCGGAGTCCGGCCTGATGCTGGACGAGCCAACAATGATCTTCTTCAACGAATTTGCAAACGGCTGCTGCGGAAAGGACTCTGCCTGCAGCGCATCGTGCAACATGGTAGCGACGCTCGGCAACCACGAGTTTGACAAAGGTACCGCAGAACTCATGCGGAAGATCAACGGAGGGGATGGAACTACCACGATCACTCATCTCGTAGATCCCTACCCCGGGGAAAAGGCCGGCTATGTCAGTGCAAACGTTGTCTGGCAGGCAAACGGCACGACCCTCTTTTCACCTTACGTGATCCGGAACGCCGGCGGGACAAAAATCGCGTTTATCGGGGCCGATACGACAAAAATTCTTTCGATAACAATACCGGCAAATATTGCCGGGGTCACGTTCCTTAACGAGACTGAATCGATCAACCGGTATGTCCCGGAGATCCAACAGCAGGGGGTCCACGCAATCGTCGTCCTCCTCCACGAAGGTGGAAACCAGGACGCTTACGTCGGCCCGACACGTGCCGGAGGCAACGTAACAGGCTCGGTAACAGGAATTGTTGCCGGCCTCGACCCTGATGTGGATGTCGTGCTCTCAGGCCATACCCATGCGTTCACGAATGCGTACCTGAATAATTCCGGCAACAAACCAGTTCTCGTCACGCAGGCATACAGTTACAGCAGGGCATTTGCCGATATTGACCTCACTATCGATCCGGCAACCGATGAGATCACGCAGAAATCCGCAAGGATTGTTCCGGCGTATGCAGACCGCCCGCCCGGCACCACGCCGGATCCAGCCACCGCCGTACTCCTTGCCGCAGACGAACAGGCCGTTACCCCCCTCACCGACAGGGTCATCGCGGTCGCGGCTGCCGATATCACAAGAGACCAGACCGATGCGGGGGAAAGTGCGCTCGGCGACCTTGTCGCGGACGCCCAGCGGACGGCGATGCATGCCGATGTGGCATTTATTACGACCGGTACTTTACGTGCCGATATCGCAAAGGGAAATATCACGTGGGGCGATCTCTACGCAGTGCAGCCGTTCTCGGGGACGGTGTTTGCCATGAACCTGACCGGGGAGCAGGTCAGAAACGTGCTCGAACAGCAGTGGCAGTCCCCGCTCCCACCCTACAACCTCGCAGTTTCCGGCCTCATGTATACGTTCGACGCGGGCAAGCCTGCGGGCCACAGGATAACGGATATCCGGGTCAACGGTGTACCGCTTGATACAGGGGCAACGTACCGGGCAGCACTCATGGACTACCTTGCTACCGGGGGCGATGGGTACACAGTATTTACCCGGGGGACCGGGACCGTCCCTGGCCCGTCAGATGTCGATACGCTCGTCTCGTACGTCGGGTCGCTCCCGCAACCGGTGAACGGGACAACGGAGGGAAGAATAACCCGGACTGCGTGAGCTGCCCCGGTATCGGACCGACCGCAAGAGAATGCCATCATCTGGGATACGAGTGCCGGTAAAAAATCCCGGCATGATCGTGACCGCAATTTTTTATAGATGAGGTCCGGTTAAAACAGGGTACCGGGCAATTATTCCATCAGAACGACTCGCGAAAAAAAGAGAGCCGGGTCGCACCCGGGTTATACACTTGCCGTAACCGTAACCTTCCCGTATGCCGCGCTCGTGCTGTTGGATGCAAGCTGGTTGCCGTCCTTGTAGATGCCCACCGTCAGCGCATGACTGGCGGTGCTGTCACTTTTCTGGAAGGCCGCTGTTATCGAGTCGGTGGCGTTGGCGACCTCGTACAGCCGGGTTCCCGAGTTCGTGACTTTCGTGGTCGCGCCGTTTGTCGTATACGTGCCGGAGAAACCACCGAGATAATCGACCTTGACATAGATCCCCGTCGCCGGCACAGTTACCGGTGTTGTCGTGGCAATAACGATGGATGAGGTTTTGGACGCCGATGTAGTGGATGCCGATGCTGCGCTTGTGGTCGGTTTTACCGTAGCTGTAGCAGAAGAGGTGTGTCCTGCCGAAGATCCTCCAAGACCGGCAAAGAAGAAGAGTGCGACAATCACAACCACAATGATACCGACCACCGTGGCAACCAGAAGCCACGGTATATCGGGCGACCTGCGCCCGCCCCCATGCGTATGTGAGTGCATGTCTAACTGTATCACGTTGTATTTAATATTGCTTTATGAAGTAAATCCGGCGCCGCCGGGGGAAAAATGCCCGTATACGGCAATAATACTGCGCCGGCGTTACTCTCTCTTTAACGCCGCGGAAAGGGCGTCGCGCAGGTCCTCGTACGGCACCCGGTATTTCTTTGCAAGCAGGACAAGCGCCGCCGGGGGGAGCAGGTTCCCGTCGAACTGTTCCCTGATGAGTTTGTTCATCTCGGCAACAACATCCGTCTCCGGCACGCCCCGGGCCTTCACGATCCGGCCGATCAGTTCCTGCGCCGGATCGTTTGTCTCGAAGATCGCCGAGGTTGGCTTGAACCCGATGGGAATTGTCACGGTAGCCGGGTCAACAAGAATCGTAAAGACGCCGTTTTCCTGACGGATGAGTCCTGCCTCTTCGGCCCGCTTGAGCAGGAGGGCCGCCTGGTCGGTGCTCATCCATTTCCGGTCGAGCGCGTAATAGTAGACGAGCTCGTTCTTACGCATCCCTGTCTTTCTGGTGTGTTTGAACGGTGCAGCCACCGTGATCCGGAGGGTCAATTCGGGTTACCAAGAAGGATGTTTTTTACATCGAGGGCGTCGATGCCTTCACCGGCATTTTCCCTTGCGATGTCGATGTCGGTGCAGGTGTTCCGGTCGGTGAGCCGTACGTAGAAAACATCATTTGCGATCGGGACTTTTCCGGCCCCGCGCAGGGCAAGCGCAAGCACCGAAACCTTGAGATCGGCGGCCTCAGTGATGATACCGGGGCGCAGGACATCGGGCGTGATATCGCCAAATTCCGCCCGGTTTGTTGCGATCTCCACTTTGACCCGGACCCGGACCAGTTCTTTGCCGGTGGTCTTGGTGGACTCCTGTCCGTTCAGATCTGCGATATATTTCAGGGTTTCAGGAAACGTCATTCCCATCGCAAACGAGAGATCCACCCGTTGCGGGTAACGATAATAGATCCTTCGCATAGTTACACTATGGGAGAGCCTAACCTAAAAAAACAATTGCTGCGCCCTTGGGTACATTTTTAACCTGCACGATACCATGCCGGTTTCAAAGAAACCTTCGCGAAATGTGAATGAAAAAAGTGGTATTCTCTTTTGGTTTATTCGAGTAACACCGCGTTGATAATGCCATCTTGGCCGGGGCGGCTCATGATCCGGGCGCGTCCGATCTCGGTCCTGATGATTGCTCCCTTGGTGAGCAGGTTCCGCCGGACATAGTTCGGGTTTGCGCCGTTCTCTTCAACGGTTTCGATCTTTACTTTTTTGGTCTCGCCATTGGAAATCTTTGTCACATTTGCATACTCTGCACGCATGGACCGGACCTTGATGTTCCCACCTGTGGTGCGGATAAACTTTACCCGGGCTTCGCCCAAGTGCGTGTCTGCGGGTGCAAGCCCGACTTCAAATCTCCGCTTTCCCTGTGCCGGCCGGCGCCTGCCGCCGGTTACCTTCCGAACTGATTCTCCCTGCCACTGCATGGTGTTACTCCTTTGATATTCGCGTATTCCGGAAAAATCCCTTTTCCGAGAATGGTGCTCTATATATTCCTTTCAGAGTTATTTATACTATTTCCCGGTCGGGGACGATTTTTGTCGGTTCACGCGAGTATGGCATCGAGAAGCGGTGCAATATTTTCTCCGGTCTTCATGTTGGTTTTAAAGACCGGCATCTTCGGGTTGTACCGGTGGATATCGGACTCCATCCGTGCGATGTTTGCTCCCACGAGCGGGGCGAGGTCGACCTTGTTGATGACGCCGATCGTACAGTCGCGGAACATCATCGGGTGCTTGTTGACCACGTCGTCTCCCTCGGTCGAGCTGACGATCACGATCCTCTTCTCCGCGCCGAGTTTGAAATCGGTCGGGCAGACCATGTTCCCCACATTCTCGATAAAGAGGATGTCGATCTCATCCAGCGGGAGGTGCTCGATCGCGTGCTCCACAAGGTGGGCATCAAGATGGCATTCCTTGCCGGTGTTCGCGTTGTAGGCCGGGATGCCGGTGGCGACAATCCGCCGGAAATCGTCATCGCCGTACACGTCGCCGGCAATGGCGCCGGCCCGGAGCCCTTTGGCTTTTAAGAGCGGCACGAGGCGCTCGATGAGCGCAGTCTTCCCCGACCCGATCGCGCCGAGCAGGTCAAAGGCCCGTATGCCGTGGTCTTTTAAGTGCCGGGCGTTCCCGTCAGCGATCCCGTTGTTGACGTCGTATACATCCTTTTCCATCCTGACGTCGATGTGGTGCATGATCTGTACTTTTTGAGCGGACAGTGTTTATATCTTGACCCCCATACTTTTCATGCAATGGAAAAAGGCGAGTGCATCCTCTATCCCTGCTATTTTAACGCAGCCCTCACCCGGGAGGAAGGACGGAGAGTTCCGCGCACGCTCGGCGCGAAAGGACCCGTGGCAAACGATATCGAGCGGGCATTGAACCGTCTCGGTATTCCCTGCCAGATCGAGGAGCACCACCACCCGGCCCACTGGGCCCGGCACGAAGGACGAATCCTCGCCACCTGGACTGGGAAAAAAGAGGCGCTCATCAAAAAAGTTGCCCGCAACCTGGTGGTGAAACGGTGACCGGCCTCTACGACCTCCACACCCACACGATCCTTTCCGATGGCGAGATGCTCCCCATCGAACTGGTCCGGCGCATGGCGGTGATCGGGTACACTACCGTCGCCATCACCGATCATGTCGATACGTCCAATGCAGTATCGGTCGTAAAGACGCTGCTTGACGTGCAGGAATCCGCCCGGCTCTTCGGGGTCCGGCTCCTGTGCGGGGTCGAGATCACGCACGTGCCCCCGTCCCAGATCGCCATCGTCGCCCGGCAGGCCCGGCAGGCCGGCGCGGAGATCGTGGTCGTCCATGGTGAGACACCGGTCGAACCGGTGGCGCCCGGTACCAACCACGCGGCCTGCATCTGCCCGGACGTGAACGTGCTCGCCCACCCGGGACTCATAACGATCGAGGACGCCCGGCTCGCACACGAAAACGGGATCGCGCTTGAGATCACCTCCCGGGGCGGGCACAACCGCACGAACGGCCACGTGGCCCTTGTCGCACGCGAAGCTGCCTGCCAGATTGTGGTGGACTCGGATGCGCATGCACCGCACGATCTGCTGGACAAAGAGAGCAAACTGATCGTAGCGCAGGGCGCCGGGCTGACCGCTGCCGAAACCGCGGGCATTATGTCTTTAAATATCGATCGGTTCCTTCGTTCCGGATAATTTCTATTTATAGTTTCACGGAACGTTTAAATACCGCAAGGTTTCACATATATAGATTACTAAATTAATTTAGTACTTTGTTATACTCTCCGGGGTTGTTTACATGAAGGTTGTTGGTCGAGCGATGAGCACCTATGGTCGCAGGATGTTCCTTATAGAGTGCGATGCGGCCCAGCTCCCGGGATTGTACAGCGAAGTGATGGACCGGAGGACAAAACCGGTGGGAAAGATCATGGACGTCTTCGGGAACGTAAAGACGCCCTATGCCCTTATTCTCACCCACGGCCCGTGCAGTGTCGCACCGGGCGAGAAAGTATTCGCGAGGGAGACCCGTACCCCCGCGACCGCCCGTTCAGGATCGTTTGTGACCAGAGCAAGATAAGATTGGTGAAGCCGGATGCAGGAAGTAGAGAAGTTAAAGCTCCTCCAGACTGAGAGAGAAGCGCTCAAATCGCGTATCAAAGTAAAAGAGCAGGAAAAGAAAGCCGAGAACCACACCGAGACGGTCTGTCCGGAGTGCGGCAGCAGGCAGCTCGTCCACGACTACGAGCGGGCAGAACTCGTCTGCCAGAACTGCGGCCTTGTGATCGATGACGATTTCATCGACCGGGGCCCCGAGTGGCGTGCGTTCGACCACGACCAGCGCATGAAGCGGTCAAGAGTCGGCGCACCGATGACCTTTACGATCCACGACAAGGGTCTCTCGACCATGATCGACTGGCGCAACCGGGACAGTTACGGCCGTGCGATCTCCTCCAAGAACCGGGCCCAGCTCTACCGTCTCCGCAAGTGGCAGCGCCGGATCCGTGTGAGCAACGCGACGGAACGAAACCTCGCGTTCGCACTCTCCGAGCTCGACCGTATGGCCTCGGCACTCGGCCTCCCGCGAAACGTGCGTGAGACCGCAGCCGTCGTCTACCGTGATGCAGTGGACAAGAACCTGATCCGGGGCCGGAGCATTGAAGGTGTCGCAGCAGCAGCGCTCTACGCGGCATGCCGGCAGTGCAGCGTCCCCCGTACGCTTGATGAGATCGCCGAAGTGTCCCGTGTCTCAAGAAAAGAGATCGGCAGGACCTACCGGTTTATCTCCCGGGAACTCGGCTTAAAGCTCCTCCCGACATCCCCGATTGACTACGTGCCCCGGTTCTGCTCCGGGCTCACGCTCAAGGGCGAGGTCCAGAGCCGTGCGGTCGAGATCCTCAGGCAGGCCGGGGAACGCGAGCTCACGAGCGGCAGGGGCCCGACCGGTGTCGCGGCAGCTGCTATCTACATCTCGTCCATCCTTGGCGGCGAGCGGCGCACCCAGCGCGAAGTGGCAGAAGTGGCCGGCGTCACCGAAGTCACGATCAGGAACCGGTACAAGGAACTCGCCGAGAAGCTCGACATCGAGATCATTCTCTAAAAAGAATCATTCTCTTTTTATTTTCCAGCGGCATACAGAAGACATGACAATCCCCACCCCGGGGAAAGAGTGTTATTATGACAGAAGGACGGTTCAGACGGTTGCAAGTTTTGTCAGTCGCAGGGCTCGTATGCATCATACTTCTGGTCACGCTGGCGTCAGCCGCAGATCAGGCTTCAGGAACTCTCGCAGGAAAGAACACGCCTCCGGGCCAGGACCCCGTGCAGCACCCCGATAAAAGTACGCCGGTACCCCGGACCACCCAGGCTTCGGCTCCTGTCGTTACAACCCCGGCCCCGGCTCCCGGAACCACACAGGTTCTGCAAACTCCGGTGCCTTCGGCCACCAATGTCGCGCCGACCGCAACTCAGACAACCGATACCTCCTCTTCTGCGCTTTCCAACCCCTCCATTATTGCGGCATCGATCGGACTGGTCTCTGCCGGGATTGGCGCGGGTGTGACCCTGTATACCCATGCAAAGAAGAAGTAAGGGAGACAGGCTTTCCTTTCGTCCTCATGCCTCCTGGTACACGGACAACAATAACTATATTGCCAGAGTCAGAACATTATAATCCACACGTTACCGGGCTCGTAGATCAGGGGTAGATCGCTACGTTCGCAACGTAGAGGCCGCGGGTTCAAATCCCGCCGGGTCCATTCGTTCTCTTTTTGATAATTTTTTGTTCTGGAGAAATCCCGGCAACAGATTATAGAAAACGCTCTTGGGGGCTCCGGCACGCCTCCGCCCCCGCCGCGTGGGCATCCCCCGGCTAGCGATAACGCCGTATTACCTGCATCGGGAGAATCCCTGAGTACCGGTAATACAGCATCATCGCATACGCCCCCGCCCCCTTGGGGGCAGGGCTGGCGTAAGGGGGCTCACATATTTTTAAACCAGGGTTTCCCGGGGTGCAAACGTATATCCGGTGACAGGGCCGTGCGTCAAAAACAGGACATCACAAAAACCCTTTCCTGATTCCTGATAAAAAAATACGGATGAGGGGGAGAGGGCCCTCACCCGTTCCGGGAATGTGAAAAACATGAATGAAAGGGCAGGGGCAGGGCCGTGCCCCTGCTGTTTTATTTTTTACCACTCCATGTGGTCGAGGACCCGGTCCCAGATGACCATGAGGCCGGGGATGATCACGAAGGCGAGGAGGCCTGAGCCAAGGAATGCCCCGACAATGATGAGTTCGTTGTCCATCGTTGTCACCTCTCAGGCAAGCGCTGCGACCGTGTCGGCCCAGGTCTCGACCTTGGTTTTGATCGCGTCGTCCTCGTACGAGGTGAGGCTGATCTGGTCCCGGCCGAACGTGATCATGTAGATCTCGCCGTTCGGGTCGTGGCACTTGAGGGTCACTGAGTACGTCTCGGTGTCGGAGTCCCGGGCGGGAGTGCCGCCGTGGGCTGCGGTGAGCGCGGCGTTCGCGAGGATGGCTGCGGCCCCGGCATTAAAGCCGGCGACCGTGTTATACTTGCCGGACTGGTTCCCCACGACTTTTGCGTCGCTGTCCTGGTAGACGACCTTTGCGACATAGCTCTCTTTTGTCTTCTCGACCGGCGCGTGGGTCGTGCCGGCGGTCATGTAGGACACGCAGGCAAACGGGTTCGTTGCGATGACCGAATCAACGATTGCGGCAAATGCTGCGACATCGGCGATCGGGTTCGCGAGCGTTCTTGTTGCGGTCTTTACTGCGGTGTTCTGGATGAAATCTCCCATATTAATCACTCCTTTGTTTTGTGATGGTGTTCGGAAACGACCGGGCTCTCCGATCCGCCCCGGTGCAGCCCGGGTTTTTGTTGTGCCGCCGTTTTTTGCCCGGGCCTCGCGATCCTCCGGACCACGGGGGGTAATGGGCATTTTGGCGGGCACGTTCCCGGCCTGTACACTGGCAGGCGGATCGTGCCGGTATTTCCGGCGGGAGCCGGCGGGTGTGTGCCGCTCCCTTCTTTGTTCTCTTTTTTCGGTTCTGTCTCGGGGGCCCCTTTGACATATCTCTATGGGACGTATGGGGGGATGTGCTTTGATTATGAAATTATTTTTTTGGAAAACCGGGGGATTTTAAAAGAGGGATGGGTTATCCGGGCTCTGCGGGCGGTTGGTTTGGAGGAACAAAAACGTTCCTTTTTGGTGGGGGTTTAGCCTTTTACTGAATGGGGAGAAGAAAATGTACTAATCCAGACATCAATTGAATAATCTTAACGTGTTTCATTTTTAATACTCAACGTGATACGCAACAACGAGATGAGACTGGTTGCGTGAGATAGGCTGGAGAAAAGGGAAATAACAAACATGACAGTAACTGCAAACCCATCATTCCCCCCATGGCTCGAATGGGAATTTTTGCAGGAAGGATATGAAATTGAAAATCCAAATGTCGAGCAACCATTACCTGGAGATCCACAATTAGTGAAAATCTGGAGAAATGATGAATATAAAATCGAGGCAGAAATTTACGGTCAACCAAAATCCTTTGCAGTTGATGCAAGGAAGAACGATAATGCAGGAAAAATTGTACCTGCATCATCTATAAAGGGGGAAAACCCTCGGGGGGTAAAATATGAGTTGACTGGATTTATCTCCGGGGATAGTGAAGTTCAGCATCAATACATCGGTGGACAAGAGAAGGAATCTTTTAAATCCACTCTTACACTTCACGAAGTAAAAATAACCCAACAACAAAATGTTCCCGTTGAACGATTAACGGAATGGTATATCAATGGAATATCTGCACATTTTATATTATTTCGTTCAACATCAAGACGTATCAATAAGAAATATTCCCTTGAACGTGAAGTCCTGAAATCTAAAACGGAAGAATTTGAAATGAAGGGTGGGGCATCTCATTCACGAGATTATGCCTTCATAAATTGTGATGAGTTTAGTTTTATCATTCATACAGTTCCCAGTCAATTCGGACCTGAATGGTCAAAAAATATTGGGATAGAATACCGTCAGGAATTTGGGAGAATTCCCACGCAAGAGGAAAGAGTTGCAATCAGCGAAATTGTGAGTTTTGTTCTCGGCAAGCATCTCCTAAAAGTAGGATATACCGCATATGATCGTTCAGGAATTCCCATTGAGAAAGTCGCCGTAAATCCCTGGGGGGACAACGTCAAACATCTCTGTCAATCTCCCGCGCTTCCTCCGTTTGAAATTGATCGTCTCGAACCCACCGGTAAAATCGAAGCGATCTTGCCTCCTTTGATAAAAAAATACTTTGAATTGCGAGATCCTTTGAGACTAAACGAAGTTCTATGGAGATATTGGATTGGTAGTGAATTATCATTAGGATCGAATATACCGATAATGGCTAACGGTATTGAAATTTTAATCGAGTCCTGGTTTAAATCACAAAATTCGAGATTAAAAGGTGTGTATCTCCCAAAGGGAGAATTCGATGCTCTAACTGATGAGGGATTCAAAATAATCGATGCCAACTTGGGAGATCGACCCTATAAAGAAAAAATAATGAACAAACTCAAAGATTGCTTTAAAATGTCATTAACCGATCAACTCAAATTTTTCTTTGAAGAGATAGGACTCCCTCTTGGAACAACTGAGCAAAAAGCAATCAGGTGTCGACATAAAATGATTCATTCATCTGTTGAAATGGGCAGTGAAAAAATTGAGGAGGTTGTTCGACTATCATTTGCATATCGTTGTCTTGTACATCGAACAATTTTGAAAATTTTAGGTTACCAGGGATCTTATACCGATTACGCAACGATCGGACATCCTGAAACGTCAATAGATTGTCCTGTAGGAGAAAGTGCTAATAAAACTTGACTTTAATTTTATGGATCTAGTATCATTAAGATATAGCCCGCTTCACTTGCTAAAGGAATAGAATAGACTGCTGTTCCCATCTCCAACACAATACCCAGATAGAATCTTACCCCCCGCCCGTATTCAAGATGTGGAATTCTTTTGGAAAAAAATTCCTGTTTAACCTTCAAAGAATTATTTAGGAACACGGGAATTGATTTCACAAGTTTAACCAATTTATCGTTGAACATTAAAAGTGGAGTTTTAGTTTTCTTTGCATACCCTAGCATTTTACCAATGATATCTCCAAGGATGTTGAATTTTGGAGAGAATTCCACAACGAGTTTTTTATTCACGATGTTGTCGTAACAATAACGATATACTTCAGGATCAACGTCATCCATCTGGATTATCTTAATTTTAATATTCGGTAATTTGTTTTCAGAAAGCAGCAGTTTTGAAAGGAATTGAAGATCAACTTCACGTCGTGTCCATTGGGAGAACAGTTTTGTTATCGCGTAATAATACCTGGGATCGTCGACCGCTTTACTTAATAGTTTGGGGATTGTATCAGGGATACAGAATTCCTGTTGATTCGCCTGTTCTTTTTGAGAGATAATTTTCTCTAAAAATGGATATGTAGACAAATCCAAGATGGATTGAGTTGGATCTAGCTGATCAAACAATTCAATTTCTTTTTCATTCATTTTTTCCTCCTTGACATTCTTAAAAGAACCCGTCCAGCGTCCTTTGCGTTACCGGCTCCCCATGTACAATCTTCTCGAATGCCTTCATCAGCTTCGGATTGATCGAGGGCTTCGTCCCGAGATAGTTGAGGAGTGATTCGTTCTCGTTAACGAGTGTTTGGTGGTGAGCCAGCTCTTCATTGATCTCAAAGGTATTGACGAAGTTGGCATAGAATTTCGGATTGACCCGGATCAGGTCTTCGGTGATATGATACTTGTCAAACAACGCATCACTCCGGGAATGTGCCGGGTATTTCACGTAGGTATAGTCATCCCGGTCAAGAAGACGGCCTTTGTGCTGGATAGTCTCCTCGATGGGTGGTGGCACATAGGTACGGCGTGAGCCGGGATCGCCTCCACCCCGCTGAGGCTCGCGGTTGACTCCGATGATATCAACACCGAGCGGTGCGGTCAGGAAATCCGATGCCGGGCATCGCGGATCCGGAAGATGCGGATTGTTCTCGCGTCGGATATTCGATCCATACAGGATCACTTCCTCACCAAGACCCTGCGTATCAACAATATCGTGGAATGCCCGAATATGGGGAGCCTTTGATGTGGTATTCGATCCTTCGAAATCCAGCCAGAAATTCCGGTACCCTTTGCCAAGATATTCCGTAAGAATTGACTGGAACCTGCGGACACCGTACTTGAGCGGGACGGGCACAAATATCGGCTTCGAGTTCCGGAAGCTCAGGATCTCGTATGCCAGATCAACGTAGCGCCTGAACTCATCTTCCTGAACCTGAAATTCAGGCCGCTGCCGCTCATCGTACCGTTTCACTTTCAGGTTTGGGATGAGGAGCAGATCACTGCGGCCATGGTAGATATGCAAAATACTCCGCAGATAATCCTCGGGAGTGGGAATATTGAATGGATTGAAGGTGAGGGTGAGTGAGTTCACCACCATTTTATTTTCAAGGATACCCGGTCGTTTCAGAGTGTCATATGAATCTGCAAGGAACCGGGCTTCGGGATGATCAGCCTCCCTCATGAAAGTCTCCTGATGGATAAACCGGCTCCGTTCGGCAATTATTACACTCCCGAGACGGGTCTGGTCGAGAGCCTGGAATGCAGAAACCGTGGGAGAACTGTTCAGGTCAAAGAGTTTGCAGGGTGTTGAAAATGAGACCCGTCCCAATGAAAGCTCTTTGCTGGCAAAAAGAGTTTCTTCGTCCTGTTCGGTAAGGCGGACGCGAAAGTTTGTCATTTTATACACACCGTTTATGGATTTCGGTAATAACTGTCGATATCGTTGCTTGATCAACCCGGAATTTACTCTTCCCTATGAGCGTCAGGAGTTGTATTGTCCCGTTCTTGTCAAGTACTTTTTGTATAGCGCAGTAGCCAAGGAAACCAACAGTTCCTTTCATATGGCTGACCAGTGCCGGAAGAATCCGTTTCACCAGATTGCGAGCTACTCCATCATCGAGAATAAAGACAAAACGGATATCCCCTTTCTGCAAATGAATTTGCGCACAGGAAATAACTTCATGCTCACCCTTACCAAGCAGGGGCCGGAGTAATTCGATAGAAGGATCTTTTTGTATTCCTGATGCTGGAATTTTTACGAGGTCGAGATTATCCTGAATTTGTGCCGGAAGACGCTGAAGATTGGATTCCTGTTCAACTGCCGAAACAACGAGAAATTCAAATTTCCCGGTGATTGTGGTGAGAACCTGAATCCTGTCGGTAACTGGCAGGTAACCTTCAAGATCATCAACAAAACAGATGAAAAATGAGGAATCTGGGATAACTTTCACGCTATCCCTTCAACAGTTCCAGGTACCGCTGGTGGGTTACAATCTTTTTCCGCAGAAGACTATCGGCAAGATGTTTCTTGCGCTGCATCAACGCATCGAAACGGTCGGATTTTTCTGTATATCCATACGTCCGGTAGACCAGAAACATAAATTCGTCATCACTCAGATGATCGTAAACCGACCGGATAAACCTGATCGATTGCATAAGCCTTTCAAAATTTTCAGGCCGCATCTCTTTCTCTACGGTAGAGGTAAATTGCGCCCCTTCTCCCGAAAGATAGATGCCGGTGTTATCAGCAACAAATAGTTCCGGATTATTCTCGATAACATGTTCTGCACTATTTGAGTAGGGGCCAAGCCGGTGTGACATAAAATCAAAAAGGGTTTCGAACTGCGGCATCGCCTTGATCAGCAGGAACAGCTCTTTCTGGAAGTTCACTTTTGAGGCAATTGGCGTATCCGCTCCGCTCAATAACAGCGCAATAAGTTTCTTACGGAATGCCTCTTCCTCATCGTAGTTTAGCCGGGTTTTCTGCATGTCCTTACAGGTATTTGGTATGTATATCTAAGAATGTTATGGCGGGCGGGGGGCGAAAGTGGAATATTCGATCTTTGTTCTCCCATAATTAGATCTGAACTGACAATTGAACCAACGATGTTGCCTGTTAACTCCCCTGCACCAGCCATAACTTGTGTCCTCTCTTTAGGGATCATCCAAACAAAATTGATGATTATGTTCCTCTTCAGCCCCCTCCCATTAGTTCCCCCACCACTCTCCCCACCACACTATTCACCATCCGCATCCGCTCCAGAATATTTTTCCGGGTCTCGCCCGTCACATCCGCCGCAAAGAAAGATTCCCGGTCAGGATACCGCAGCGCAACCGCCGGGCGCGGAAGCGACAGGCTGTCCTCGCAGTCCACGATTAGTTTCCCGTCATCGTCCATCGCCACGGTCCACGCGAGCCACCAGACCGAAACCTCGGCCCGGGCGTTCTGGAATACCGGCCTGAGATATGCCATGAGCTGCGGGTCGGATGCCCAGGCAGCGGGATGCCCGCCAACTTTTCCCGCGAGAAGGCCGTCAAGACATTTCCGGTTCCGGTTGAGGGCAACGTGCAGGGCGTCCTGTGCCGGGATCGTGATGTCGTCTGCCGCTTTGGCGCAGATCTCCCGTACTTTTCCGAGTTCCGCATCGATCCATGGCGTCCCGGGAGCGAAGTCATCGTAGACTTCAGCGGCGATCTTCATTTTGAGCCGGTCGTCCGGCCGGTCCGGGTCCGGCACTGCGGTCACGATGACCGAAACGAGTTCGATCACATCGCCACGGATCAGTTCCTCCCGGGCTTCCGGATTTAATGCTTCAAAGAATGTTGTCATACCGGGTTCCTCCCCTTCCTGTCGTTCGTGTTCTCCTCCTGTTCTTCGCCTGATCCCGTGATGCCCGGGGCATTCCGGATCGGATCCCCGGACCTGAGTCTCCCTGTTTTAACGTCCAACAGCCCATGAGGGGAATTATCGCCCTCCCAATTGGGCCCATTTGGTCCCTTTTTAGGGCACGCCAACCCCCTCAATCCGGCAATCTGACAGCAATTTGGGGTTTTCGTCAAACAATAGGCCCCCTTTTTCGCGATTTCGTCCCCAAAAATTACGGGATCCGGCTCCTGCTGCCGTCGTCCCACGGGGTAAATCCGGGGTTCCCACGTCGGAGAGTGAGGGGGAGAGGTACGCCGGGTCAGGGTACCGATCATCAGGGTCTCCCGGGTACTGACATTCCGGACCGGATCATCATATCCGGGTTCTGTCATTTCCACGTCCAGGAGCCCATTGCGGGAAATATCGCCCCTCCAATTGGGCCTGTTTGGTCCCTTTTTGGAGCACGCCAACCCCACAAATCCGGCAATCTGACAGCAATTCGGGGTTTCCCGGAAACAACAGGCCCCCTTTTTCGTGATTTCGTCCCCCGGGTACCCCCCGGATCGTCCAATCGGAGCCCAAAACGGGGAGATCTGAATGCGTCTCCCCCACGGGAGTACCCTCTCTCCCAAAATGGGGGTGCTACCATTCCTACAGAGAGACCTTATCCCGGTACCGGGGTTCTTAAGGGTCATGGAGCAGTCACCGCCCCGGCACCTGCCGAGGGTTTTCCCGCCAGGATAAGCGGTTCGCCGTCCGGGCCAGTCTCCTCGATCCCGGAATCCGTGACCCGGAAGTACCGCCAGATGCCTTTCTTGGAATAGAGCCAGAGCTCGCGGGTCACCGGGCCGGAACCGGGTAGCGTGCGCAAGCCGGCGATCAGCTCATCGTGATCCGCTGCAAGTTCCGGAACTCCGCAATGGAGCCGGGCGGCCCGTTTGATCCGGACAAAAATAATCCGGCCGGCTCCCCGGATCATAAAGCTGCACACCATCCCGGCTTCCGGAACAAACTGCATGACCGCTCCCCGCATCCCGGCCTTTTCGACCCCGGCGTCCCGGTTTTTCGTTGGCTGCCGGCCCCGGGTCATCTGCTTTCACCTCCGTGCTTCCTTCCCGCCCGCTCTGACTGGTACTCGCGGTTTACCGGCCGGGTCCGGACACTGACCGTGTAGAAATGCCGCTCGGTTCTCTTTACCGCGACTCCTTCCAGATCTTCGCCACAGCTCCTGATCTTCTGCATGATCACGTGCGGGATGAGAAAGAGCGGGATCTCTTCCATGACTTCGGCCGGTCTCCGGGGCATCAGGACCGCCCCCGCTTCCCGATTGCATCCATTCTCTTTTCCAGCCGGGAAATCTTCCGCTCCAGCCGTTCTGCGATCCGCTCGTCGCGCTCATAGAGCGCAAAGATCAGATCGATGCTCCCCTCTTCCCCCCGGCTCCCGTCATCTGCCGGCGCTTCGGGCGACTGCGCCGGTGTTTCCGGCAGGGCACTCCCCGCTCCCGTTCCGGGGCTGAGCACGCCAAGCCCGATCACAATGCGATCGCGGCGCTTCCCCCCGTTGCATACCGGCACTGCTGCCGCTGCCCGTTCGAGTTCCTCTTCTTTCCCGGCCGCACCGGACGCGATCGCATCCGACCGGGCCACTGCCCCGTGATTTGCTGCTGAAACTTCCATGTATCCATCACCATTTCCCTGGTCTTTTTCTTCGAAACCTCCATCCCTTTTTTTTAGCACCCGGTACCTGCTGCCCGGTACCGCTATTGTCCCGTTTAACGCCGGCCCGGGGAAAGATGTATCTCGTGCAGCAAATTTTCCATCCTGTCATGAAGCGGACGGCAGGCTAATGACATCCGTATCGTACAGGATTACACTTCAGCGCCCGGACTGGCGGTCACCGACGTATGATAAAAACAGCGGGCAGAAGAGTACCATACCGGGTGTCCGCGTGTATCTTCCCGGCAATGGCGATCGGCTCGAACAATTCCCGTGGGATAACAAAAAACAGCCCGAACAGTCCGCACATGGTGATCATGGAGACGTAGAAAAACTTCGCGAACCGGGCCGCCGCTTTTCGTGCGACACCAAGGCGCCTCAGTTTCCGTTCCACCCTC